>Ga0209554_1000316_pt1 | contig 40445 bp, 33 predicted proteins | sample MarorgKNORR_S2LV_5_FD_188221 | JGI IMG/M metagenome (GOLD analysis project Ga0209554, IMG submission 188221) | Marine microbial communities from the Southern Atlantic Ocean, analyzing organic carbon cycling - Bottom_A/KNORR_S2/LV (SPAdes) (version 2) | ecosystem: Environmental > Aquatic > Marine... | reverse complement strand
AAATCATTTATTTAAAACAGCCACCTATAAATGTCGTTTCCATTTGCAAAGAGCAAGAGCGTTATCAATAAGATAAAACCAGTTACTTGTGCATATTCTAAAAATTTATCTCCAGGTTTTTTACCCGTAATCATTTCCCATAAAGTAAAGACTACATGTCCACCATCTAACGCTGGAATCGGTAATAAATTCATGAATCCTAGCATGATAGACAAGAATGCGGTAATGTTCCAAAAAGCTTGTGCGCTCCATTCTGAAGGGAAAATACTACCAATAGAAATAAATCCGCCCAACCCTTTATAAGCTCCGGTACTTGGGTTAAAAATTTTCTTTAATTGTTTGATGTATCCAGCAAGTGTTTGATAGGCTTTATTTGCGCCTGCAGGAATCGCTTCTAGAAACGAATAAGAAATCGTTTCTACTTTTAGATAGCCTAGCTTTTCTAAATCGACCATAGGAAGTGATGCAATCTGTACACCTAATTTCCCATTTTCGGTTACTTGAATAGCAATTTTTTTCAATTCATCGCCTCTTTTTACGGTAAGTGTAGTGCCTTGTCCTTTTAATTGATTTAAGAGGTCTTCTGCTTCATCAAAATAAGAAATGGCAGTTCCGCCTATTGCCGTTACCATGTCTTTTGCTTTTAAACCACTTGTTATATTTGGCGAACCTTTAGAGACTTTACCAATTATAAAAGGATGTCTATGTGTAATAAAAGAACCTTCATTTTTACCTCTTTCAATCAGTTTAGAAATAAAATCAATCGGAATTTCCTTTGTAAGCACTTCACCATTTCTTTCAATAGTGTATGAGTTTCCGTTGATGAATTCGATAGGTAAATTGTAAAATTTACGAATGCTGTTTCCATCAATGGTTAAAATTTTATCTCCTGTTTGTAGCCCTAAATCAACACCTAGAGAATCACGAACCCAAACTCCACCTCTCACAGTGTCATTTGGCAAAAAGTTTTCACCGTAGGAATACATCAACATGATATAGATAAAGATTCCGAGTACAAAATTCACAAAGACTCCACCCAACATAATAATTAAACGTTGCCATGCTGGTTTTGAACGAAACTCCCAAGGTTGAGGTTCCTCTTCTAAATGTTCGGTATCCATACTTTCGTCAATCATTCCTGCTATTTTTACATAGCCACCTAAAGGAATCCATCCAATACCATATACAGTTCCACCTATTTTCTTTTTGAAGATTGAAAATTTATAATCAAAAAATAAGTAAAATTTCTCGACTCTTGTTTTAAATAGTTTTGCAGGTATAAAATGCCCCAGCTCGTGCAATACAATTAGTAGCGAAAGACTCAATATAAATTGTGAAGCTTTTATCAATATTTCCATTCCGTATGTTCATTTTTAAAATCGGACAAATGTACGTTTTTAATAAGAGTTCTAAAATAAGAATCTTGTGCAAATCATTTTTTTAACAAAGATTTATTAGCGAAACTCAATTTTGAAAAGTTGCGTAGCAATGGATTCAAAATTGCAAGTTGAGCTAATCCCGCTTTTTCAGCGGGATCTAAGCTTTACTACTACAAGCAGCCTTGCATCTCATTCATTATTTTGATTTTTTGAAAGAAATGAGTTTTAGAGGTGTCCTTAAGGTATTTATGTGGTAATTTTGTGGTCTATATACCTTTCTTATGAATAGCAATCGTTTCAAAAAATCACTTCCATTTCTTATTTTCTTTGTGGTTTTTTCTGCCATTACGTTGACGGTTTTTTATCAGTTGTTATCTGTTGATAAACGCCTGAAAGTGTACAGCCCATCTGATGTAAACCCAAGATTGGTAGATGCTTCGGTAAAGCACATTCAAAATAACCATACCATTGCCGATTTTAGTTTGATCAATCAAAATGGAGATACCATTACCAATACAACGTACAACGGCAAAATTTACATTGCTGATTTTTTTTTTACGCGCTGTAAAACCATTTGTATTGCCATGGCTTATAACATGAGTGAATTGCAATCGTATTATAAAAATGATGTTGACATTATGTTTTTATCACATTCTGTAACTCCTGTTATGGATAGTGTTTCGGTGTTAAAAGCCTATGCAGAAGCCAAAGGGATTATAGACGGAAAATGGCATGTTACCACGGGTGCTAAAAAGCATATTTATGAATTGACTCGTAAAAGTTACTTTGCAGTATTGGACGAAGGAAATGGAGATGAAAACGACTTTATCCATACAGAGCAATTTGTATTGGTTGATAAAGAACGTAGAATTCGTGGATATTATGATGGCACTGATAAAGAAGACATGCAAAAAATCATTGCAGACATTGTGGTGTTAAAAGAAGAATATAAAAGAAAATAACTTGTTTAGAATGATTCTAAATGCGTATCTTTGCATCTTAAATTTATAGCTGTTTGGATACCATAGCAACACTACGTATCGGAGAAACTGGAATCATTTCTGAAGAGTCATTGGATGTTATTCCATTGAAGTTATTGGAAATGGGATGCCTTCCAGGCACAGAAGTAGAGTTGTTGCAAATAGCACCGTTAAAAGACCCCTTATATATTTGTGTAAACGGAAGTCATTTAGCCATCCGAAAAGAAATGGCAGCACAAATAAAAATTATCAAAAACTAATTGCTACATGGAAAGATCCAAGCCTATTCAGGTAGCTTTAATTGGGAATCCCAATACAGGAAAAACATCGTTATTTAATCAGTTAACAGGGTTGAATCAAAAGGTGGGTAATTACCCAGGGGTTACGGTAGATAAAAAACAAGGAACCTGTAAATTGCTCAATAATCAAACGGCAATTATTACAGACTTACCAGGAACGTACAGTATAAATCCAACTTCTGTAGACGAGAGCATTGTTTTAAAATCGTTGCTAACAACAGAAGACGAAAACTATCCAGATGTAATCGTTGTGGTTGCAGATATCGAAAATCTAAAACGAAATTTATTTCTTTTTTCTCAAGTAAAAGATTTAGAGATCCCCATTATTTTAGCCATCAACATGGCAGATCAATTAGATAGAAAAGGGATTTCTATCGATGTTGAAACCTTACAAAAAGAACTAAAAACAGAAACGATACTGATTAGTGCTAGAAAGAACGGGGGCATTGACAAGATAAAAACGGCCATTGTAAATTGCGCAGAAATTTCAAAAGCACACCCCTTGTGTTCCATCAACCATAAAATTGATAAAGCGTATTTTGAAAAATTAAAAGCAGTAAGCACAAACCACACCTTGTATGAATTGTGGTTAATGGTTACCCAGAATAACATACCAGACAGCCTTTCTGAAACCGAAAAAAAGAAGTTGTTAGAATTTAGGCAAGACGTTTCAAAATTAAAAAGATACCAGCACAAAGAAACTATACATAGATATCAGCAAATCAACGAGATATTAAAGAGAACCTATTCGGTAGATCGATCTAAAGCCAAAGATTTGCGCGCTAAATTAGACCGTGTTTTTACACATAAAATATTTGGGTATGTAATCTTTTTTGGAATTCTATTGTTGATTTTTCAATCCATTTTTGATTGGGCTTCCGCTCCAATGGACTTTATTGATAGTGCATTTGCAAATTTGAGCACCTTGATTAAAGGTGAATTAGCACCAGGAGTTTTGACCAATTTGATTGCAGATGGAATTATTCCAGGAATTGGTGGCGTAGTTATTTTTATTCCACAAATTGCGATTTTATTTTTATTTGTTGCCATTTTAGAAGAAACAGGCTATATGAGTCGTGTGGTTTTTTTAATGGATAAAATTATGCGTCGTTATGGAATGAGCGGAAAAAGCGTCATTCCTCTAATTTCAGGAACTGCTTGTGCAATTCCTGCCGTGATGGCAACGCGAACAATTTCGGGATGGAAAGAACGGCTGATTACCATTTTAGTAATACCATTTACAACCTGTTCTGCAAGATTGCCTGTATATGCAATTTTGATCTCCTTGGTAATTCCAGATAAAAAACTGTTGGGCTATTTTAGCTTACAAGGATTTACCTTGTTGTGTTTGTACGCATTGGGGTTTGCAACAGCAATTGTCTCGGCATTTTTATTGCATAAAATAATCAAGGTAAAAAGCACCTCATTTTTTGTAGCAGAAATGCCAAATTATAAGATTCCCTCTTTTAAAAATGTTGTGTTCAATGTGATAGAAAAAACAAAAGCATTTGTTTTTGGAGCAGGAAAAATAATTTTAGCAATTTCTATTGTCCTTTGGTTTTTAGCATCCAACGGACCGGAGTCGTATAAAAATGTAGAAAAAAACACCATAGAAAATGTGGCGAATGCCAATTTATCAGCAGAAGAACTTCAGCAAAAAATAGCGGGTTTAAAATTAGAAAATTCCTATATCGGAATTATGGGGAAAGCCATCGAACCTGCAATAAAACCACTGGGTTATGATTGGAAAATTGGAATCGCCTTGATTAGTTCCTTTGCAGCAAGAGAAGTATTTATAGGAACACTGGCAACGATTTATAGTGTAGAAAGCGGTTCGGACAATACGAGTACCATAAAAGAAAAAATGCGTGTAGAAGTAAATCTAGAAACAGGGAAGAAAACATTTACGCTACCCGTTGGGATGTCGTTGCTTATTTTTTATGCTTTTGCCATGCAATGTGTAGGAACACTCGCCGTTGTTAAGCGAGAAACCAAGAGTTGGAAATGGCCTTTGGCACAGCTTTTTGGAATGGGAATTTTAGCCTATGTTGCCGCATTTGTAACCTTTACAATTTTTAGCTAATGCAAGAAATAGCCGCCTATATATTACTCGTTTTTGCCTTGGGTTTTCTGATTAAAAAATTCTTTTTTAAATCGAAGAAAAACAAAAAAGGCTGTGATACAGACTGCGGTTGTTCTTAGTTCACTAAAATAAGTTAAATTTGGATTGAATAAAATCAAGTTTAACATGAAAAAAGTAGCCTTTCTTATTTTTGCGTTTTGCAATGCATTAATGTTTTCTCAAAATTTCGAAAAAAAACTTCCAGCCACAATTGAAGAATTGCGAGATTTTATTTCCATTCCCAATGATGCGATTAATGGTGAAGATATTCTGAAAAACATTGAATGGTTGGATCAAAAATTTAAAGCAAGAGGCTTTAAAACAACCATCTTACAAACAGAAGGACAACCCCTTTTTTTTGCTGAATTACCCAAGGTAGAACATGCGAAGGCCATTTTGTTTTATATGCATGTAGACGGACAAGCAGTAGATCCTTCTAAATGGAATCAAGAAAACCCTTACAAAAGTGTTTTAAAAGCGAAAGATACAAATGGCTGGAAAACGTTAGACTGGTCTTTGTTAGACTCTAATATAGATGAAAACTGGCGAATTTTTGGAAGATCAGCGTCGGATGACAAAGGACCGATAGTGATGTTTTTAAATGCCATTGATCTTCTTAAAGAAAACAATAAAACGATACCGTTTAATGTGAAGATTATTTTAGATACTGAAGAAGAAAAAAGTAGCAAACCGTTACCAAAAGCCGTAAAAAAATATAGAGAACTGTTGTTAGCAGATTATTTAATTATCAATGATGGACCTTTACATGTATCTGGAAACCCAACCTTGGTTTTTGGCTGTAGAGGGATTACCACCATCACTTTAACAACATATGGCCCGTTGAAGCCCCAGCATAGTGGTCACTACGGAAACTATGCCCCAAATCCAGGATTTATCCTTTCAAAAGTATTGTCAACCTTTAAAGATGACAACGGAAAGGTTGTTATTGATGGCTATTATGACGGAATTGCCATTGATAGAAAAATCAAGAAAATTTTAAAGAATGTGCCCGATAATAGGGCTCAAATTTTAGAAAACTTGGCGATAAAAACACCAGAAAAGGTCGGGAGTTTTTATCAAGAAGCATTGCAGTATCCATCTCTAAATATCAGAGGATTGTCTTCTGGATGGGTTGGCAAAAAAGCAAGAACCATTGTCCCAGCAACTGCAACAGCCGCTATTGATATTCGGTTGGTTCCAGAAAGTGATGGCAACCGTTTAAAAAACCTGATCAAGCAGCATATTAAAAAACAAGGGTTTTATATTACAGATAAAGTTCCTACACTAGCAGAAAGAATGCACTATGATAAAATTTTGAGATTTGATAGTGGCTCAATTACAAACCCGTTTAGAACCGATATGAATTTGCCTTTTGCAATTTGGTTAGAAGATATAATGGCTTCTTATAGTAATGCTTCTATCGTAAAAATAAGAATCATGGGAGGAACAGTGCCTATATCTCCATTTATTAATGAGTTGAACATTCCTGCCATTATCATTCCAATGGTAAACCCAGATAACAATCAACACAGCCCGAATGAAAATTTAAAAATCAAGAACATTACTTACGGGCTACAAACATTTTATACTATTTTAAGCACTCCTTTGCGTTAGCAAGTTTTCTTTTTTTTTAAGAATGTGTAATGTTTTTTAATCTGAGCCACTAACCAAGAAAATATACAATTGAGCAGCGATTTTTATACAACTTCTATTTTGCCACATGCCGGAATGATCATTAAAATTTGTCGAGCGTACACAGATACGCAAGAAGATTTTGAAGATTATTATCAGGAAGTATGTTTGCAAATTTGGAGAAGTAGAGAACAATTTAGAGGAGAATCTAAATGGTCTACATGGATCTATCGATTGTCTTTGAACATTTGTTTGACGTTGATTAAGAAAAAGAAAAACAACCGTCAAAACACAGATTCTAAGTATTTGCCAAGTGAAGTAACCGATGAAAATCATTCATTTGCAGATGAATCCCTGAATCTATTATACGATGCCATTAGGCAATTATCTGAAATAGATAGAGCGGTAATTTTGCTGTACTTAGAAGAAAAGCCGTACGAAATAATAGCAGATATTATTGGGACAAGTCCTAACAATATCGCGGTGCGAATTACAAGAATTAAAGAACGCTTAAAAAAATTATTAGATGGAAAAATCAATTGAAACAATTTGGAAAGAGGGGTTTTTGGAGTCCGATGCATTGGTGGCTCCAAAACTAAATAATTTGTACACTCAAAAATCGATACACATCATCGATAAATTTACAAGAATGTTCAGCATCAATTTAAAAGCACTTGTTGTGTTTTCGTTTGTTGTTTTGGTGGCTTCTTTTTTTGTTCAAATTCCTGTGTTGGGCGTATTGATGTTTATATTATTAAATACCATTGTTATTGTCAATAGAAAATTGTTGAAAGGAATAAAAGAGATTGATAAAAATGTAAGTAGCTATCAATATTTGAAAGCTTTTGACAACTGGATGAAAGCACAAATTTTAACGAATGTAAAAATGTCTCGATTTATTTATCCCTATACTTTTCTCGCGATGATTGCTGGATTTTGGTTTTCAAGCAATTTCCAAGAGGCGTTTAATGAGATCTTAGGAAGTCATCAAATTTATTTTCTAAAGGGTATTCCTGTGTTTTGGGTGCTTGGAATCGTATTGATAACAGGCGTTTTAGCCTATTTTGGCGGAGCACTATACAAATTAGATTTTAAAATAGTATACGGTAGGGTGCTACGAAAGTTAGACGAGATTATTGCAGACATGGATGAGTTAAGAGGCTAATGAATATGAGCCCTTTTAAAACAAAACCTGCTCATCTTTAACATAATATTAATAGTCTTGCTTTGTAAGGAACTGTATTTTTGAAGACGAAGTTCAAACAAATTAACTTTTAAAATCCACATCATGAAAAAAAACAGTTTAGTCCTTGCAATTTTTGCAGTAGCAGTCTTATTCTCAACGAATGTGTCAGCACAAAAATTTTCGAAATTAGACAAAAGCCCAATGGATGCAGCTTCTTTTCCTACGAGCTATAAGGAATCAAACAAAATTGTTAAAGTTGTATACAGCCGTCCACAGTTAAAAGGAAGAACCGTTGCAAGTTTGGCACCAGCAGAAAAAGTTTGGAGAACAGGAGCAAATGAAGCCACGGCAATCACTTTTTACAAAGACGTAACTTTTGGAGGAAAAGCTGTAAAAGCAGGAACGTACACATTATTTACAATTCCTGGAGATAAAGAATGGACTGTAATTTTAAGTTCTGCCAGCAATGTTTGGGGTTCTTATTTTTATAAAGAAAGTGAAGATATTGTAAGAGTATCAGGAAAGGTATCAATCAGTAAAGAACCTATAGAGGTATTTTCTATGGCTTTTGATAAAGACATGAATTTACACATGGCTTGGGGAACTACGCTTGTTAGTGTTTCAATAAAATAAAAAAACCAATCAAAATAATGAAAAAAACAGCAAACTTAGTTTGCTGTTTTTTTAGGTCTAAAAATTAAAGGACTTTTTCTTTTTGACGTTTACTGATAAGATACACGCCTGTAACGACCAAAAAACAACTACTAATTTTTATAGGATTGATATCTTGCGCATATTCTGTAAAACCCCATACATAGGCATATATGCTTACCATGATAAAACTAACTGCCGGTTGCAAATAGGTATAACTTCCTGTTACGGAAGGCGAAACATAATTCAACGCATAGATATTAAAGAGGTAAGCAAAAAAGGTGGTTCCTATAATTACAAAAGCAACGGCTCCATAAGTTTGTGTTGTAAATGCTGAAAAATCAGTGGTCATCACATCGTTAATTCCAACGGGAAACATAAAGAGAAATCCAAATAAAAACACCCAGCTAATCACTGTAAGAGCATTGTATTTTTTCATCAAAGGTTTTGCTAAGACCAGATACAACCCATAAGAAGCCGCATTGATAAACACAAAGAGGTTTCCAAGTAAAGAGCTTGTTCCTTCAGACTGATTTCCGTAGGCAATTAGTAGTACAGCACCAATACCGCCAATTGTAATACCAAGTAATTTATTTGTAGTGATTTTCTCTTTCAATATAAAAGCGCTAAACACCACCGTAAAAACAGGGATAAAAGTAATGATGATAGAAGCATCAATGGGAGATGTTAGACTTAATCCATGAAAAAACAACAATTGGTTTGCGGCCACACCCAGTAATCCACAGACAATTAACCTTGGGAAATCTTTTTTCTCGATGGTTTCTTTTATAAAGTATTTTAGCAGCCAAAAGAGAATTCCTGCTCCTAGGATCCGTAAAAAAACAAATGCAGAAGGCCCAATTTTAGTTGGCATCACATCTTTAGCAATCAGGTAATTTATACCGTAAATTAGGTTGGCTCCAAAGAGTGCAAAGTGCGCTTTTAAAAAGGGGTTTTTCAAAATAGAGAGCTGTTTGAGACTACAAATAACGGTCTTTTTTTTAAGGAAGGAATTTAAAAAAAAGAAATACAATCAACAGGCGTGTTTTATGGAATTTAAATGCTGAAACGTTGCGCAAATAAGCAACGATGATTTTACTTTATTCTTTTGCAGATTAACTGTAACTTTGCCACTTCTAAAACTGAACTATCCGCATGCAGTACAATCATATAGCAATTGAAGAAAAATGGCAAAAGTATTGGGAAGAACACCAAACTTTTAAGGCGAGTAATACCTCCGATAAACCAAAATATTATGTATTAGACATGTTCCCGTATCCATCAGGAGCGGGTTTGCATGTTGGGCATCCCTTAGGATATATTGCGTCAGATATTTATGCACGTTACAAACGTCATAAAGGCTTTAATGTGTTGCATCCGCAGGGCTATGATTCTTTTGGTTTGCCAGCAGAACAATATGCAATTCAAACAGGGCAGCACCCAGCAACAACGACCGAAGAAAACATCAATACCTATAGAAGACAATTAGATCGTATTGGTTTTTCGTTTGATTGGTCTCGAGAAGTGCGTACTTCAAATCCTGAATATTACAAATGGACACAGTGGATTTTTATACAGCTATTCGAATCTTGGTACAATAAAGACACTGACAAAGCGGAAGCAATTACAACATTGATTTCGGTATTTAAAAAATCTGGAAATGCAGCAATACATGCAGTTGCTGATGAGGATATCAATATTTTTTCTGCGGATGAATGGAAGGGTTTTTCAAAAACAAAACAAGAAGAAATATTGTTGCAATACCGTTTGACCTATTTGTCAGATACCGAAGTAAATTGGTGTCCGGCTTTAGGAACTGTATTGGCAAATGATGAGATTATAAACGGTGTTTCAGAACGTGGAGGTCATCCAGTAGTTCGTAAAAAAATGACCCAATGGTCAATGCGAATTTCTGCCTATGCACAACGATTGTTAGACGGACTAGAAACAATTGATTGGCCACAACCTTTAAAAGATTCTCAAACCAACTGGATTGGGAGAAGTCAAGGAGCGATGGTTTCATTTAAAGTGAAAAGTGAAAAGTTAAAAGTTAAAAGTATAGCGAAGCTGTCTTTTAAAGAATTGGAAACGTTGAAGGAATTGCGTTTGAACTTATCAAAAGCAGAAGGTCTTCTTTGGGACAAATTAAAAAATAAAAAAGGAGCAGCAAAATTCAGAAAGAAGTATACCATAGGTACATTTTTGGTTGATTATGTGTGCTTGGCAAAAAATATCATTGTAGAGTTTTCTGGAAAAGAAGACGAAGCAGCAAGGACTTCTTATTTTGAAAAAGAAGGTTTAAGCGTTGTTCGTTTTACAAATGACGAGGTAATAGAAAATGTGCTAGGAGTTGTTTCTAAAATTAATAACACCATACAATTTTCAAAACCTGTAGAAAAAGTAACCACAAAAACAGTTGTTACAGCGGTAGAAAATGAATTTGAAATTCCGGTTTTTACCACACGCCCAGATACTATTTTTGGAGTGTCGTTTATGACCTTGGCTCCAGAGCATGAACTCGTATCAAAAATTGTGACTGACGCACAAAGAAAAGAAGTTGAGGGCTATATCAAAAAAACGGCTAAACGTTCGGAGCGTGATAGAATGGCAGATGTAAAAACCATTTCGGGTGTATTTACTGGCGCTTATGCATTGCATCCGTTTACGGGAAAAGAAGTGCCTATTTGGATTGGAGATTATGTCTTGGCTAGCTACGGAACAGGAGCAGTAATGTCAGTTCCCTGTGGAGATCAACGTGATTATGATTTTGCAAAACACTTTGACATTGACATTCCGAATATTTTTGAAGGTGTCGATATTTCTGAACAAGCACACGAAGGAAAAGACGGAACTAAAATTGCAAATTCCGACTTTTTAAGTGGGCTGAATTATAAGAAAGCATTAAAACTGGCCATTTACGAACTGGAAAAAAGAGGCATTGGTTTTGGGAAAATAAATTATCGTTTGCGAGATGCAGTATTTAGTAGACAACGGTATTGGGGAGAGCCTTTTCCGGTGTATTACAAAGATGGAATGCCTCAAATGATTGACGCAAAACACTTGCCAATTGTATTGCCAGAAGTAGCCAATTATTTACCAACCGAAGATGGGAAACCACCGTTGGGAAATGCTACTGAATGGGCTTGGGATTCACGTGGGAAAAAAGTAGTGTCGAACGAAAAGTTAAAAAACAAAACGGTATATCCACTAGAATTAAACACCATGCCAGGATGGGCAGGAAGTTCTTGGTATTTTAACCGATATATGGATTCGAATAACGAAGGCGAATTTGTCAGTAAAGAAGCTGTTGATTATTGGAAAGAAGTAGATTTATACATTGGTGGATCTGAACATGCTACCGGGCATTTATTGTATGCTCGTTTTTGGCAAAAATTCTTGTTTGATAAAGGGTTATTACCTGTGGATGAGTTTGCGAAAAAACTCATCAACCAAGGAATGATTTTGGGAACGAGTGCTTTTGCGTATAGAGAAGAAGGAACACAGAATTTTTTATCTAAAGGACTTATTGAAGAGGGTAAAGTACAACCAATACATGTAGATGTTTCTTTGGTAAACGCCTCCGATGAATTAGATGTTGAAGCATTTAAAAATCACCCATTAAATGCAGATTATAAAGACGCTGAATTCATGTTAGAAGGCGGAGTATATAAGGTAGGTCGTGAAGTAGAAAAAATGTCCAAGTCTAAATACAATGTAGTGAATCCAGATGCTATTTGCGAAGAATATGGTGCCGATTCACTGCGTTTGTTTGAAATGTTTTTAGGGCCGTTAGAACAAGCAAAACCTTGGAAAACTTCTGGAATTTCTGGCGTTTCTAGTTTTTTAAAGAAGCTTTGGAAGTTGTATTTTAATGGAGAAGTCTTTGAAGTTTCTGAAGACAAACCAACAAAAGAGGAATTAAAAATCGTGCATAAAACCATTAAAAAAGTAGAAGAAGATATCGAGAATTTTTCGTTCAACACCTCGGTTTCTACCTTTATGATTGCAGTCAATGAGTTGACAGCGATCACGTGTAACAAACGTGCTATTTTAGAACCGTTGGCAATTTTAGTATCGCCTTATGCACCACATATTGCTGAAGAATTATGGAGTTTGTTAGGCAATAAAGAATCGATTGCTACAGCGAAATTTCCAATATTTGAAGCCAAATATTTGGTAGAAAGCTCAAAGAATTACCCAATTTCTTTTAACGGAAAAATGCGTTTTACCTTAGAGTTGCCGCTAGATTTATCAAAAGAAGAAATTGAGAAGGTTGTGATGGCACATGAAAAAACAATTGCACAATTAGATGGAAAAACACCTAAAAAGGTGATTGTGGTTCCTGGTAAGATTGTGAACATTGTAGGTTAGTGATTGTTAAACAATCACTAAGTAGTAAATGTTAAAGCAATACTTGTCATTCCCGAGAACCTGCCTATCGGCAGACAGGAGCGGGAATCCAAAAAGGTGTTGCTCAAAAGAGGTGTTATGAAAGTATATTTTAACTACCTTGTCCTTTCAAAATAAACTATTGATAAACTTTAAAAACATATCATTACGAATTCGCATCTTTCTTGCCATGATTGTATTGGTATTGATGGCTTCTATTTTGATTGTTGCGGTAACTATTTACCAATATGACGAAGAAACCAAAGAATACAATATAGAACGATTTGGACGTAAAGAAGAGGCTACAAAAATTAGGATATCGCAATTATTAAAGAGAAATCATTCAGTAGCAATTACAACAGAAAACCTTCCTACACTATTTCAACAACAAATTTTTGATATTTCTAAAGTCCATAAACTTGATATTTCAATTTTTGATTTGGAGGGGAATTTACTTAAAACATCTATTATAAAACCGTTTAATGATACGATAAGGAACCACATATCTACGACAATTTTAAAAGAGTTGGAAGCAAGGAATCCGCATCGAATTTTTAACAATGCTGAGGTGAAAAACGGGAGTAATGAAGCCTCATATACCTATATAACAGATTTAAAGTTGAAAAGAATAGGGGTCTTACAACTTAAATTTTTTCAAGACAATTCAGAGCAAAAGAGAGAGCTGAAAGAATTTATGTACAGACTGGCATATGTATATTTATTGATGTTTTTGGTTGCCATTGCGTTGGCATATTTTTTATCAAGTTATATCACACGATCTATCAAGACTATTTCTGATAAAATTCACACCACTCGATTGCATAAGCGCAATGAAAAAATAGCATTGGGCAAAGTAAGTTCAGAAATAAACACCCTTGTTACTGCTTATAATAGCATGATTGATGAGCTGCAAGAAAGTGCTGTAAAATTGGCAAAAAGCGAGCGTGAACAAGCATGGAGAGAAATGGCAAAACAGGTAGCACACGAAATTAAAAACCCGTTAACGCCGATGCGATTGACAGTGCAAAGTTTTGAACGAAAATTCAATCCAGAAGATCCAACGATTAAAGAAAAGGTAAAGGAATATAGTCAGACATTAATTCAGCAAATAGATGTGATGAATTCTATTGCCTCTGCTTTTTCGGATTTTGCTAAAATGCCCATTCGGAAAAAAGAAGAAATTGACGCGGTGGCTGTTGTTAAATCTGCCCTAGATATTTTTAATGAAGCCTATATCAGTTATACAAGTGCAGAGAAGACGCTGTCTGTAAATCTAGACAAAACACAGTTGATTCGGATCATCACCAATCTGGTAACCAACGCAATTCAAGCAACAGAAGAGGAAGAAAACCCAAAGATAAAAGTACGGGTTTCTTCAGAAAAAACAGCCATTAAAATTACGGTTACTGACAATGGAAAAGGAATAGAAGAAGACGTAACAGCATTGATTTTTGAACCTAAATTTACGACAAAAACAAGTGGAATGGGTTTAGGACTACCAATGATAAAACAAATAATAGAAACCTATGACGGAACCATTTCTTTTACTTCGGAAGAAGGAAAGGGGACCGTTTTTACAGTAATTCTACCAAAAACATAAACAGATGACCTTCGAAAACGTATTGACTTCAATAGAAAATGGATTGGCAACGATCACCATTAATCGACCAAAAAAATTAAATGCCTTAAACAAAGCAACCATAGAAGAATTGCACGACGCCTTTGAAATGTTAGAAGCAGATGCTACGGTAAAAGTAATGATCCTTACAGGAAGTGGAGAAAAGGCTTTTGTTGCGGGCGCAGACATTTCTGAATTTGCTCATTTTTCAGTAGATGAAGGAGCGCATTTAGCAGCACAAGGGCAAGCGCTATTGTTTGATTTTGTAGAAAATTTAAGCACGCCTGTAATTGCTGCCGTTAATGGTTTTGCATTGGGCGGCGGATTGGAATTGGCAATGGCCTGTCATTTTAGAATTGCTTCAGACAATGCGAAAATGGGCTTGCCAGAAGTTTCTTTAGGTGTTATTCCTGGGTATGGAGGAACGCAACGCTTGCCACAATTAATTGGAAAAGGAAGAGCGATGGAATTGGTGATGACCGCAGGAATGATTTCTGCCGAAGACGCAAAAAATTGCGGATTGGTAAATCATGTAACAACTCAAGAAGAGTTAATGCCATTGGCACTTAAAATAGCGAGTAAAATTTCTAGAAATTCATCTCAAGCAATTGCTGCGGCGATCAGCGCTGTAAATGCAAATTTTAAAGATGGAGTAGATGGTTATTCTGTAGAGATTGACGAATTCGGAAATTGTTTCGGTACCGAAGATTTTAAAGAAGGTACCACGGCTTTTTTAGAGAAAAGAAAAGCGAATTTCTCAGGAAAATAATTTTTTTGGATTCGATTTGTTGCTGTAAACTGGCAACTGAAAACTATTTTTCTCCATTCCACTCCGCATAAAACTGTTCTAAAAACTGCTCCATATACGCGTGTCTATCAGCAGCGATTCGATTTCCGGTTTTGGTGTTCATCATGTCTTTTAAGAGGAATAACTTTTCGTAAAAATGATTGATGGTTGGCGAAGAAGTATGTTTGTATTCTTCTTTTGTCATGTGTAGGTTGGGTAGAATCTCTGGGTTGTACAATTCACGGTTTTTAAATCCACCATAATTAAAACACCGCGCAATCCCGACAGCACCAATAGCATCTAAGCGGTCTGCATCTTGAACGACATCTAGTTCTTTAGAACGGAAACCTTGTTTAAAATTACCGCCCTTGTAGGAAATATGTTTGATGATATTTTCTATGTGTTGAATAATAGTTGCAGACACCTGTTGTTTTTCTAAAAACTCACGAGCCACTTTTGGCCCAATTGTTTCATCGCCATTGTGAAATTTACTGTCAGCAATATCGTGTAGCAATGCGCCTAAGGAAACGACAAATGCATCAATAGGCTCTTCCTCTTTAGCGATGAGTTTGGCATTGTTAAACACTCTTTCGATGTGAAACCAATCATGTCCACCTTCAGCACCTTTCAAGGTTTCTTTTACAAAAGCAATGGTGTTTTGTAGTATTTGAGCTTTGTTCATGTTGTAAAAATAAAAAAACCACTCAAATTTGAATGGTTTTTAGTCTTGATTCTTGATTCTAAAAATCTTGCTTCAATTTTGGTAACTGAGCGCAGCCGAAGTTAACAGAACTCTTCGTAAGCATCAGCTAAATTTTGCGCAATCATTTGTGCAGATCTACCTTCAATATGATGACGTTCTAGCATGTGTACTAAATTTCCGTCTTTAAACAAGGCAATTGCCGGAGATGAAGGAGGAAAAGGAATCATATGTTCTCTCGCTTTTTGTGTAGATTCTTTTTCTACACCTGCAAAAACAGTGGTTAAATGAGTGGGTTTTTTATCTGCTCCTAAAGAAGCGATTGCTCCTGGCCTTGCAGTTCCTGCTGCACAACCACAAACAGAATTCACCATCACTAAGGTAGTTCCTTCTTTTGCCAATGCAGTATCTACATCTTCAGCAGTATATAAAGCGTCAAAACCAGCGTTGATCAACTCATCTCGCATTGGTTTTACTAATTCTTCTGGATACATAATTTGTCTATTTTTTAGAAGACAAAGGTACAGCTATTTTTGATAATTTATGAGATGAATTTAAGAGTTGGTTTACGAAGCCAGGAGCCAGGAAGAAAAGACTGTACGCTCTTAAGTAGAGTTGATTGTTTACTAAACACTAAACACTCCTTTGCAGCACTGCAAGAGAAAAGCTATCTTTGCTCCTTAAAAAAAAATTAGGATGGGAAGTTTTACCAAATGGTTAGGTGCAGGATTAGGATTTACATTAGGAGGTCCAATAGGAAGTATTATTGGGTATGCGGTAGGAAGTTTTGTAGGAGGGTTTTCTAAAGAAGACATTCTTAGAGAGCAACAAATGGTGCAATCAAGAAGAGGAACAAGCAATACGCAGTCGGGAGATTTTGAAATTAGCTTACTAGTCTTGGCGTCTATTGTAATAAAAGCAGATGGAAAGGTTGACCAACGAGAATTGAATTTTGTAAGAACTCAATTTGTTGGAATGTATGGTAAAGAACGTGCAAATCATGCCTTTAAGTTGTTTAGCGGGATCATCAAAAAAAATATTTCAGCACATCAAGTTTGTGGACAAATACGTCAACACATGCCGCATGCATCGAGGTTGCAGTTGCTGCATTTTTTGTTTGGTATCGCAAAAGCAGATGAATTTGTTAGCGTATCCGAAGTAGAGGAAATTAAAAAAATTGCAGGCTATCTAAACATCAATCACCATGATTATGAATCGATAAAAGCCATGTTTTATGATGCATCAGATAGTGCGTATAAAATGTTGGAGATTCCAAAAACAGCTACAGATACTGAAGTAAAAAAAGCGTATCGAAAAATGGCTAAAAAATACCATCCAGACAAGCTACAAGGTCTAGGAGAAGAGCATCTAAAAGGAGGTAAAGAGAAATTTTTACACATCCAAAATGCCTATGATAAGATCAAAAAAGATCGAGGGATGTAGCGGAAATCTTTTATCTTTCTAAAAAAAATCAAAAACTCCAGTTGAAAACTGGAGTTTTTTTATGTGAGAAACCCTAGAAATCAAAGAAAATATGTAATTTCGCAAATTGAATATACAGAAGGATACAAAGCGCATGAAATTTACTGAGTACAAAGGACTTGACTTACCAAAAGTAGCAGAAGAAATCTTAGAATACTGGGAAGAGAATTCTATTTTTGAAAAGAGTATTAGCTCTCGAGAGGGAAAGGAATCTTTTGTCTTTTATGAAGGGCCGCCTTCTGCAAACGGATTGCCAGGAGTACATCACGTACTGGCAAGAGCCATCAAAGATATTTTTCCGCGTTACAAAACCATGAAAGGCTTTCAGGTAAAGCGTAAAGCAGGTTGGGATACGCACGGACTTCCTGTAGAGTTAGGTGTAGAAAAAGAACTCGGAATCACCAAAGAAGATATCGGTACTAAAATTACGGTAGAAGCATACAATGAAGCGTGTAAAAAAGCAGTGATGCGTTATACCGATATTTGGAATGACATGACACGTAAAATAGGTTATTGGGTAGATATGGAAGATCCATATGTTACCTATAAATCGAAATACATGGAAAGTGTTTGGTGGTTGTTAAAACAAATTTACAATAAGAATTTGATGTATAAAGGATATACCATTCAGCCGTATTCTCCAAAAGCAGGAACCGGATTGAGCTCACACGAATTAAATCAGCCAGGAACCTACCAAGATATTACTGATACAACTGTAGTTGCACAATTTAAAGTAATAAAAGAAACAGCACCAGCATTTTTAAAGGTTGATGGAGATGTTCATTTTTTAGCATGGACAACCACACCTTGGACCTTGCCAAGTAATACGGCATTAACTGTTGGAGCAAAGATTGACTATGTATTGGTGCAATCATACAATCAATATACCTTTGAGCCAATTAAAGTTGTACTGGCAAAAAATTTGGTTTCAAAACAATTTAACGGTAAGTTTTTTGAAGTCGCAACTACAGAAGAATTAACAGCGTATACTGCTGGAGATAAAAAGATTCCGTTTGCTCTTTTAAGTGAATGCAAAGGAGCTGATTTAGTAGGAGCTCGGTACGAGCAGTTATTGAAATTTGCTTTGCCATATCAACATCCAGAAAATGCGTTTAGAGTTATTTCGGGCGATTTTGTGACCACAGAAGACGGAACAGGAATTGTACATACAGCGCCAACTTTTGGACAAGATGATGCTGTGGTTGCCAAACAAGCAACACCAGAAATTCCGCCAATGTTGGTGTTAGATGCAGATGGGAATCCAGTTCCTTTGGTAGATCTACAAGGAAAATTCAGACCAGAAATGGGGGAATATGCTGGCAAATATGTTAAAAACGAATATTATGATGATGGCGAAGCACCAGAGAAATCTGTAGATGTAGAATTGGCCATTCAATTGAAAATAGAAAACAAAGCATTTAAGGTAGAAAAGTATATGCACAGTTATCCAAACTGTTGGCGTACCGACAAACCTATTTTATACTATCCGTTAGATTCTTGGTTTATCAAGGTAACGGATGTAAAAGAACGGATGTATGAATTGAACAAAACGATCAATTGGAAACCGGAATCTACGGGAACCGGTCGTTTTGGAAACTGGTTAAAAAATGCCAACGATTGGAATTTATCTCGATCTCGTTTTTGGGGAATTCCATTGCCAATCTGGAGAACAGAAGATGGCAAAGAAGAAATTTTGATTGGTTCTGTAGAAGAGTTGAAATCAGAAATGAAACGTGCTGTGGATGCCGGTGTTATGGAAGCAGATATTTTTGCTGATTTTGAAGTAGGCAACATGTCTGAAGAAAATTATGACACCATTGATTTGCATAAAAATGTAGTCGATACGATTGTGTTGGTTTCTGCTTCAGGGCAGCCCATGAAACGCGAAAGCGATTTGATTGATGTGTGGTTTGACTCAGGATCAATGCCGTATGCACAATGGCATTATCCGTTCGAAAATAAAGAATTGATTGACAATAAAGAAACCTATCCGGCTGATTTTATTGCCGAAGGCGTAGATCAAACAAGAGGATGGTTTTATACGTTGCATGCTATCGCAACGATGGTTTTTGATTCTGTAGCCTATAAAAATGTGGTATCAAACGGATTGGTATTAGACAAAAACGGACAGAAAATGTCGAAGCGTTTAGGAAACGCAACAGACCCTTTCGAAACCTTAAAAACATATGGAGCTGATGCCACACGTTGGTACATGATTAGCAACGCAAATCCGTGGGATAATTTAAAATTCGATTTAGAAGGAATTGCAGAAGTTCGCAGAAAGTTTTTTGGAACTATTTACAATACCTATTCGTTTTTTACTTTGTATGCAAACATTGATAATTTTACCTATTCAGAAGCAGATATTCCGTTAGAAGAACGTCCAGAAATTGATCGGTGGGTATTGTCAGAATTAAATACATTGATTAAAAAAGTAGATGTTTTTTATGCCGAGTACGAGCCTACAAGAGCGACAAGAGCAATTTCTGATTTTGTACAAGAATTGTTAAGCAACTGGTACGTTCGTTTGAGCAGAAGACGTTTTTGGAAAGGAGATTATCAACAAGATAAAATCTCTGCGTATCAAACCTTGTATACTTGTATGCTTACGGTTGCAAAATTAAGTGCGCCAGTAGCACCATTTTTTATGGACAGGTTGTACAAAGATTTGATACAAGTAACAGGGAAAGAAAATTTTGAAAGTGTGCATTTGGCAACGTTTCCAATAGCTAAAGAATCTTGTATAGACAAGGATTTAGAACGTAAAATGGAGAGCGCTCAAACCATCTCTTCGTTGGTATTGTCTTTAAGAGCAAAAGAAAAAATTAAAGTACGCCAACCGTTGCAAAAAATTATGATTCCGGTATTAGACGCTTCTCAAAAAGCAGCAATATTAGCCGTTTCTGATTTGATAAAGCATGAAGTAAATGTAAAAGAAATTGAGCTGTTAGAGGATGCTTCAGGAATTCTGGTAAAACAAATAAAACCGAATTTTAAAACCTTAGGACCAAAGTTTGGTAAAGATATGAGGCTAGTTTCCAGTGTGATACAAAATTTCTCTCAAGAAGAAATTATTAAAATCGAAAAAGAAGGAAATCTTTCTATTGAAATTGCTGGAAAAAGTATAAATTTGGCAAGCTCAGACGTAGAAATTTCATCAAAAGATATAGAAGGTTGGCTGGTTGCCAATGCTGATGGACTAACAGTTGCGTTAGATGTTACCATTACAGAAGAATTACGGAAAGAAGGAGTTGCCAGAGAATTGATTAATAGAGTTCAAAATTTACGTAAAGATTCGGGCTTAGAAGTAACAGATAAAATTAAGTTGACCATTTTAAAGTATGAGAACCTACAAGCTTCTGTGTTAGAAAATGAAAAATACATAATGAGTGAAACATTGACCCGAGAATTGGTCTTTGTTGACGAATTAGAGGATGGTACGCCCATTGAGTTTGACACTATTAAAAGTAAAATAAAAATACATAAACTGTAGGAATTATGGTAGAAAAGAAAATTAGATATTCTGATGTAGATTTACAAGAGTTCAAAGAAATCATATTGAAAAAAATAGCACGTGCTGAAGAAGATTTGGCTTTGCTAGAGAGCTCCTATAAAAATGATGCAAATAACGGAACGGATGACACTTCTCCGTCTTTTAAATCGTTTGATGAAGGTGCTGAAACCATGAGTAAAGAAGCGAATGTACAGTTGGCAATTCGTCAGGGAAAGTTTATTCGCGATTTAAAAAACGGATTGCTTCGGATTGAAAATAAAACCTACGGAGTTTGTAGAGTTTCAGGAAAATTAATCCAAAAAGAACGCTTAAAATTAGTGCCTCATGCAACCTTAAGCATCGAAGCAAAAAGAAAACAATAATTTTTTTTCCTCCCAATAATTATCGGGAAGGGGTCGGGGGCTTTTTTTAGCAACATACGTATCACTAGTTCTATGTCAAAAAAAAACATTGCCATTTTTACAATTGTAGTAGCGCTACTAATAGATCAAATTAGTAAGATCTATATAAAAACGCATTTTACAATAGGAGAAGAGCTTACTATTTTTTCGGATTGGTTTATCATCCATTTTACAGAAAACAACGGAATGGCTTGGGGTTTTGAGTTTGGCGGAAAAGCAGGGAAGTTATTTTTAACGCTGTTTAGATTAGGTGCTATTTCTGGAATCGTTTATTGGCTGCATAATACCATTAAAAGAAATGCTCCAAAATCGGTTATTATCGCCATTTCTTTGATTTTTTCTGGCGCCGTTGGCAACATCATAGATTCTGTTTTTTATGGTGCTATTTTTGACTCTTCTGCACACAAAGTAGCTACCTTGTTTTCCGAGAATCCTTATGGAGAAATTTTTTATGGCAAAGTGGTAGACATGTTGTATTTTCCGATGTGGGAAGGAATCTTACCCAATTGGATTCCCTTTGTAGGCGGAGATCATTTTACGTTTTTTAACGCTATTTTTAATGGTGCCGATTCTTTTATAACCATTGGTGTACTGCTGTTGTTTATTTTCAACAAACAAGCCTTTCCGAAAGAAGAAAATGTACCGACTATTTCAGAAAATGGATAGGCATTGTTTTTTTTCTGAAACCCCTTATTTAATCCCTGCTTTTTTTTAAATTTGATAATGAACCACCGCATCTAAAAAAATGGTATTTTCGTAAGATGCCAACAGCGTTAGAAATCCAATTAAAAACCTTACCAAATTCTCCAGGTGTTTATCAATACTATGATAAAGAAGAGGGGCTTTTGTATATTGGAAAAGCGAAGAATTTAAAAAAGAGAGTGGCTTCTTATTTCACAAAAACTCACGCACAAGGAAAAACAAGAGTGTTGGTACAAAAAATAGTTTCTGTAAAACACATTGTTGTAGAGACCGAAACCGATGCATTATTGTTAGAAAATAATCTGATAAAAAAATACCAGCCAAGGTATAATATCATGCTAAAAGATGATAAAACCTATCCTTGGATTTGCATCAAAAAAGAACGCTTCCCTCGAGTATTTTTAACTCGAAACGTGCTAAAAGATGGCTCAGAATATTTTGGGCCTTATACATCTGTAAGAACGGTAAAAGCATTGTTGGACTTGATCAAAGAACTGTATCCTCTTAGAACTTGCAAGTACGATTTAAGCGAAACAAACATCAAAAATGGCAAGTATAAAGTTTGTTTAGAGTACCATTTGGGCAATTGCAAAGGTGCTTGTGAAGGCTTGCAAACATTAAAAAATTATCAAATAGACATTGATGTAATTCGAAATATTGTCAAAGGAAATTTCAAGGAATCATTAGATGAGTTTAAAGCGTTAATGCTTCGTTTTTCAACAAATATGGAATTTGAAGAGGCGCAAAAAATCAAAGAAAAAATAGATTTGTTGGCGAATTACCAAGCGAAATCTACCGTGGTAAACCCGTCGATAAACAATGTAGATGTCTTTTCTATTGTGTCTGATGAAAGCTTCGGATATGTCAATTTTTTTAAAATTGCAAATGGCGCAATCATTCAGTCACACACCATTGAGATTAAGAAAAAATTAGAAGAAACAGACAAGCAATTATTAACGCTCTCGATCATAGAAATCCGACAACGTTTTAATTCGCAATCCAATGAAATTTACACGCCTTTTCCTGTTGATTTGGGAGCTGAAATAAAAGTAACCGTACCAAAATTAGGGGATAAAAAACGGATTGTAGCGTTGTCTGAAAGAAATGCAAGGTACTTCCGACAAGACCGGTTTAAGCAACTAAAAATTATAGATCCAGACAGGCATGTAAAACGGATTATGGCGCAACTAAAAAAAGACTTGCGTTTACAAGAAGAGCCTAGACATATTGAATGTTTTGACAATTCAAACATTCAAGGAACACATCCTGTTGCCGCTTGTGTTGTTTTTAAAGATGGAAAACCTAGTAAAAAAGAATACAGGCATTATAACATTAAAACAGTTGTGGGCCCGGATGACTTTGCCTCTATGGAAGAGGTGGTTTTTAGGAGGTATAAAAGATTGTTAGCAGAAAAAGAACCCTTACCTCAATTGATTATTGTTGACGGCGGAAAAGGGCAGTTATCATCGGCGTTAAAAAGTTTAGATTTATTGGGTTTGCGTGGAAAGATTGCCATTATTGGAATTGCAAAAAGACTTGAAGAAATTTATTATCCGGGAGATTCCATTCCGATGTATTTAGACAAGAAGTCTGAAAGTTTAAAAGTGATACAATTTTTAAGAAATGAAGCACACAGATTCGGAATCACATTGCATAGAAACAAACGAAGTAAAACGGCTATTCAATCTGAGTTAGAGCAAATTTCGGCCATTGGAAAACAAACAATTACCACATTATTGCGAACGTTTAAATCGGTAAAAAGAGTAAAAAATGCTACATTTGAAGAGCTGAAAGCTGAAATAGGAAGTTCGAGAGCTCAAAAAATAGTGGACTATTTTAATATTTCGAAACCATGATAAAAAAATTGCTGTTCTTTTTATTGTTGTCATCTGTCACATTATTTGCGCAAAGTAAGCAGCCTAAAGTTGGACTTGTTTTAAGCGGAGGTGGTGCAAAAGGCTTTGCGCATATTGGAGTTTTAAAAGCAATAGACAAAGCGGGAATTCAAATAGATTATATTGGAGGCACAAGTATGGGCGCTATTATTGGAGGCTTGTATGCTGCGGGTTATAGCGCTAGTCAGATTGAAAAAATTATGCTAGAAACCGATTTTTTTAAGATCCTGAAAGATGTCAATCCAAGAAGGTCTAAAGCTTTTTTTGACAAAGAGCACGGAGAAAAACACACCCTTGTGTTGCCTGTTTATAAAGGAAAAATAGGGTTTCCAAAAGGGGTTTCTAAAGGGCAAAATGTATTGAATTACTTGACCCATTTATTGTCTTCAGTAGATACGATACGTGATTTTTCAAAATTACCAATTCCGTTTTTTTGCATTGCAACAGATGTAGAAACAGGAGCGCAAGTAAAACTCACCAAAGGGTATTTTCCTTTGGCGTTAAGAGCGAGTAGTTCTTTTCCCACTATTTTAACCCCTGTAGAAGTTGATGGCAAGCTATTAATTGATGGCGGAATTGCAAATAATTTCCCGATAGATGAGATGAAAAAAATAGGTGCTGATATTATTATCGGTGTAGATGTACAAGGGGAGTTGTTTAAAAAAGAAAAAATAAAATCTGCTTTAGACGTGCTGAGCCAGATTACAAGTTACCAGATGTATCAGAAAAATCCTCTTCAAATTGCAAATACAGACGTGTATATACGTCCTGACATCTCTCTGTATTCGGTAGTTTCTTTTGATGAGGCAAACCAAATAGTAGCAAAAGGACAGGAGGCTAGCCTTCCGTTTTTAACAGTTTTTGATAGCATTGCAGCCTTGCAGGTTCAAAAGAAAAAGCGCTTCAAAAAACACACCGAGCCCTTAAGATTTTTAGTAAATAAGGTGGAGGTTAAAGGAGGGAAAAACTATACAAGAGCCTATATTTTAGGCGCCCTTAAGTTGCAGATAGGTGACTCAATCTCTTATATAGAAATGTCAAAGAAGATGAATTATTTAACGTCAACAGGCAATTTTCAGCGAGTAGACTTTATCTTCGAGAAGAACACAACTGGGAGAACGTTAATAATAACAACGAAAGAAAGTACTGAAAAGGCAGAATTAAGATTGGGCTTGCATTATGATTTGGTCTATAAATCTGCAGTTTTGATCAATTACATTCATAAAAACATACTACTTAAAAACGATGTGTTGTCTGTTGATTTGATTATAGGAGATAAGCCAAGGTATAATTTGGATTATTTTGTTGACAATGGATTTTATTATAGTTATGGATTTAGTTCTAGGTACAATAGATTTCGAGCAGGCATTGCTTTTAATGAAGAAGGAATTAATGAGTTAGATTTAAACTACTCAGATTTTACAAACTCAATTCATGTTCAAACAACTTTTGACCGAAAATTTGCTGTTGGAATAGGCTTTGAGCACAAAAGAGTTGTAGCAGAAACCAACACAATTTCTACAAGTTCTGAAGGGCCCTTTTTCTTTGATAAAAGTGATTATATAAACGGAATTTCTTATGTGAAACTAGACACCTATGATGACAAATATTTTCCCCAAAAAGGCGTACAAATTGATGCGAACTTTAGGTGGTATTTGTGGTCATCAGATTATAATAAAGATTTTGTTCAGTTTTCTCAAATATCGGGAAAAATAGGGTTTGTAAAAACATTTTTCAAAAATTTTACGATAGAATATTTATCAGAGGCGGGTTTCACTTTAGGTGAAGTTGAGGCTGAATATTTTGATTTTCACTTAGGAGGGTACAACCAAAATTTGATCAATACGTTTGTTCCTTTTTATGGATATGATATTGGAGCGCTTTCAGAGCAAACATTTATAAAGTCGACATTTTATTTTAGATATCAAATTTTTGAAAATCAGTATGTCAGTTTTTTAGGAAATTATGCCAGAGTTAAGGAGAGTGTGTTTAAGGAAGGAAAGCTCTTTGACGACACCAAATCAGGATATGCAGTTGGGTATAGTGTCAATACCCTTATGGGTCCGATTGAGCTAAAGCACTCATGGTCTCCAGACACTAAAAACCATTATTGGTATTTTAATTTAGGGTTTTGGTTTTAACGCACTAAAATAATAATCCATAAAAAAACCGCTCTGATAGCTATCAGGGCGGTTTTTTATTTCGATATTCGAATTGCCTTACTTACTTTTTTTATAAAATCGATATTGTAAGTATTGGTAAGCATCTCTAGGTAAAATATGAATCCACTTTTTGTATTTTAAAAACCATCTGAAACGAACAGATGTCACCCCTTCTTTTAGATAGGATGCTACAAAAGGATGTACGTTTAAGGTAATCTCTTTGTAGTTTTTATTGCTAGAAATTATTCTTTCTAGCTCATTTTCAATTTGATCTATTAAAACAATAGGAGCTTCAACTTCTCCATTTTTATTTGGATTGGGCTCTCTTGTTTTAATGGTTAGCTCAGGGCGAACCCTTTGCCTAGTAATTTGGATCAAACCGAATTTACTTGGAGGTAAAATTTTGTGTTTTGTTCTGTCAAGAGACATTTCATCTTTCAAATATTGATAGAGTTTGTTTCTGTTTTCTGAACTTTGCATGTCGATAAAATCAACCACAATAATTCCTCCCATATCTCTTAATTGTAATTGTCTGGCAACTTCTTTTGCCGCAATTAAATTAACATCCAGTGCTGTATCTTCTTGAGAATTGGCTCTGTTAGATCTATTACCACTATTAACGTCTATTACATGCAATGCTTCGGTATGTTCAATAACCAAATAAGCACCTTTACTCATGGAAACTGTTTCTCCAAAAGAAGTTTTAATTTGGCGTTCTATACCATGCTTCTCAAAAATAGGTGTTTTTGTGTCATGCAATTTTACAATGTTTACCTTTTCAGGATAAATTTCTTGTAAATAATCTTTAATCTCTGTGTATAGAGATTTGTCGTTGGTAATAATGTTTGTAAAAGAATCATTCATTACATCTCTTAAAATAGAAGACGCTCTGTTTAGTTCGCTCAATATTTTTGTTGGGGTATTTGTATTCGCAATGCTTTTACACATTGTTTTCCAACGCTCTAAAGAGTTTTGTAAATCTCGATCTAATTCTGCTACTTTTTTACCTTGAGCAACTGTTCTTAGTATCACGCCAAATCCTTTTGGTTTGATGCTTTGAGCAAGTCTTTTAAGGCGTTCTTTTTCTTTTGGATCTTCTATTTTTTGAGAAACAGAGACTCTGTTAGAAAAAGGAACTAAGACCAAAAATCGACCAGCTATTGAAAGTTCAGAACTGATACGAGGTCCTTTTGTAGAAATAGGTTCTTTTACAATTTGCACTAATAAATTTTGTCCTGTTTTTAGAACATCATTAATGCTGCCGCCTTTGTTAATATCGTTTTCAAAGCGGAAATTTTTTAAAGTGAATTCTTTGTATTTACCTGTGCTTACTTTCTTAAGGAATGTATTTAAAGATTGCACTTGTGCACCTAAATCATGATAATGTAAAAAGCCATCTTTAGGATAGCCAACATTTACAAAAGCTGCATTTAAGCCAGACAATACTTTTCCTATTTTAGCGATGAAAATATCGCCAACAGAAAATTTATTATCATTTGTCTCTTTATTTAATTCAATAAGTTTACCATCTCTTAATAAGGCAAAATCAATATCAGAAGAACTGGAACGAATAATTAATTCTGTTTTCATTCTGAATTTGGTTTTATACTACACAGAATTGTGTAGATGGTTAAAATAATGTTACAGGGTTTTTGCCTGTATGAAGTGTTTAAACTTCTTGTCAATGAACGTTTTAGCCTGTTAAGCAAAGCTAAGAAAAAGTAAGGTAATTACTTACTTATTCTTATGTCTGTTTGCTCTCGCTCTTTTTTTACGTTTGTGTGTAGAGATTTTAGCTCTCTTTCTTTTTTTACCACTTGGCATAATCTTAGTTTGTTTTAAAAACCTGGTAAAAGGTTTTGATGAATACTGTTGTTATTTTACTAATACGTTGCTTTTTACTCCTTCAGTAAAAGTTTTTGCGGGTTTAAAAGCTGGGATATTATGTGCAGGAATTTTGATAGTTGTATTTTTAGAAATATTTCTACCAGTTTTTTCTGCTCTAGTTTTGATGATAAAACTACCAAAACCTCTTAAGTATACATTGTCTCCATTTTCTAATGCATCTTTAACCTCACTCATAAATGCTTCAACTGTTGCCAAAACATCTGCCTTTTCAATTCCAGATTTATCTGAAATTTTCGATACGATATCTGCTTTTGTCATGTTATTATTTATATGTTTATTTTCATAAATTGCGGCTGCAAATATATGATAATTAATCTATTCCAAAAAGCGAATTGCTTAAAATTATATGAATAATATGATGTACTATTGCAGTAATTTTTTTTAAATGAAGTTTTCTAATAGATTAATTGACTGGTATTTACAAAACGACCGTGATTTGCCTTGGCGAAAAACACAAAACCCCTATTTTATTTGGTTGTCAGAAATCATGTTGCAACAAACGCGCGTTAACCAAGGGTTGTCTTATTATCTGCGGTTTACAAAAGAATTTCCAACGGTTTTTGACCTTGCAAATGCAAAAGAATCAACCGTATTAAAACGTTGGCAAGGTTTGGGGTATTATTCTCGTGCTCGAAACTTACACCATTCCGCAAAATATATTGCAAATGAACTGCAAGGTGTTTTTCCGAATACCTATACCGAAATTAAAAAATTAAAAGGAGTTGGAGATTATACAGCTTCTGCAATTTCATCGATTTGTTTTCATTTGCCAGAAGCGGTTGTTGATGGAAATGTATATAGAGTTTTGGCACGTTATTTTGGAATTGATACGCCTATAAATTCATCCAAAGGAATCAAAGAGTTTAAAGAACTGGCACAAACATTAATTGATGTAAAAAAACCAGGCACACACAATCAGGCAATAATGGATTTTGGAGCCTTGCATTGCAAACCTCAAAACCCATTATGCACTACGTGCCCGTTGAATGACAGCTGTGTTGCGCTAGAAAAAAAATGGATAAAGGAATTGCCCGTAATAGAAAAGAAAATCAAGGTTCGGAAGCGGTATTTTAATTATTTGGTCATCCTTACAGACCGTCAAAAAACGGTTTTAAACGAACGTAAAGGAAAAGGAATTTGGCAAGGACTGTATGAGTTTCCGGTAGTGGAATCAGAAAAAAGCATTGACGAAACAGCACTTGTTATTTCTGAAAATTTCAAGCAATTGCCGCTAAAAAAATATCAGATTTCGCTCTTTAATGAAAAGGAAATTGTTCACAAGCTTTCGCATCAGCATTTGTACACAAAATTTTGGATTGTAACAGTGGCTGATTTAGAAGAATCGTTAATTTCATGGTCAGCAGTAAATAAGTATCCTGTTCCTGTTTTAATTGCGAATTTTTTAAAAGACTTCAATCCATCACATTGATATTTTTAGTACATTTGATTGTTGAATAACGATTATTGATTATGGCAGGAACACTAAATAAAGTAATGCTCATTGGGCATTTAGGAGACGCAGTAAAAATGCATTATTTTGATGGAGGAAACTCTATTGGAAGGTTTCCAATTGCCACAAATGAAAGTTATACCAATAAACAAACAGGAGAAAAAGTCACCAATACAGAATGGCACAATGTTGTTGTTCGGAATAAACTGGCTGAAATTTGCGAAAAATATTTAAGCAAAGGCGATAAAGTATACTGCGAAGGAAGAATTAAAACCAGACAATGGGAACAAGACGGTCAGAAAAGATATACCACAGAAATTCATATTGTTGACATGACGTTCTTATCTACCAAAAAAGCCCCAGAAAGTGCAGCTCCAGCGACATCACCAGAGCAACAACCGAGTGTGCATACAGATATGCCTGTTGAAGAAAATGATGATTTACCATTTTAGCAATTAAAATTTTAAAATTTGGATCCAGATCCCACGAGTACAACCCTTTTATTTGCCGCCAGCTTTAATTTGCTGATCACTATTAACGGCATCGTATTAATTCTTTTATTGATGTGTTCTGCATTGATCTCCGGAACAGAAGTCGCTTTTTTTTCACTGTCACAAACGGTGTTAGATGAGCAATCAGAAAAAACAAAAGGAAAAAGTGTGGTTGTAAAGCTCTTGCAAAAGCCAAAAAAATTATTAGCAACCATTTTAATTACAAATAACTTTATCAATATTTTAATTGTGTTGTTGTTTGCTTCTTTAGGAGAATTTGTCTTTGAAGGCAAAGACATGCGTATTGATTGGTGGGTTATTTCTATTTCAAGCACTATTGTTAAATTCAGTATCGAAGTTATTTTAGTAACGTTCTTAATTTTGCTTTTTGGCGAAGTATTACCCAAAGTATATGCCACAAGAAATTCGCTACATTTTTCTAAGCTGATTGCAAAACCGATAACCATTTTAAATACATTATTAACTCCTTTGAGTTTGCCTTTAACTCGTTTAACTGGAGTTGTAGAAAAAAGACTTGGAGGGAAAAAAAATCATTTTTCAGTAGAAAAACTATCTCAGGCATTAGAGTTAACTTCTGATGACGGAACCACTAAGGATGAACAAAAAATATTAGAAGGGATTGTCAGTTTTGGGAATACAGAAACAGTACAAATAATGAAACCTCGCATCGATATTTTTGCCCTTTCTGATGAAGAACCGTATAAAAATGTACTTGCAAAAATCATTAAAAAGGGTTATTCTAGAAACCCTGTTTATCATGAATCTATTGATACGATTGTGGGTGTTTTATATGCCAAAGATTTATTAGCGCATTTAAATGAAACTGATTTTAAATGGCAAAAGTTGCTGAGAGAGCCCTTCTTTGTGCCAGAAAATAAAAAATTAGATGATTTGTTGAGTGAGTTTCAAGAGAAGAAAAACCATTTGGCAATTGTAGTTGATGAATATGGAGGAACGAGCGGAATTGTAACCTTAGAAGATGTTATTGAAGAGATTGTTGGAGACATTAGTGATGAGTTTGATGATGATGATTTGTCGTATTCAAAACTAGATAAAGACAATTATGTTTTTGATGGAAAAACAACCATTAAAGATTTTTGTAAAGTGTTGGATGTAGAAGACGAGGCTATTTTTGAGGAAGAAAAAGGAGAGTCAGAAACCTTGGCAGGATTCATTTTAGAGGTTTCTGGAAAATTCCCTAAAAAAGGAGCCAAAATAAATTTTGCCAACTATACGTTTACAGTAGAAGCGTTGGATAGAAAACGCATTAAACAAGTAAAAGTAACTCGAAAAAATGCGTAATTGGATCTTTCTACTTATTCTCGGAGGCACACTCATTTCATGTAAAGAAGAGGTGTTGCCAAAGCCAAAAGCGTATTTAAACTTATCGTACCCTACAGCAAACTATCAAAAGACAAACGCCGACAAGCCCTATGTTTTTGAAGCCTCTACACATGCAGTGCTTGTAGAACAAGCTAATTATTGGATGGAAATCAACTATCCCAATTTAAAAGCATCTATAAAGATCACGTACAGGCCTGTAAAAAACAACCTAAAAGAATTGCTACTAGAATCTGAAAAATTGGTTTTTAAGCACACTGTAAAAGCAGAACAGATAGAGATACAAGATTTTTTAGAGGTTAAAAAAAGAGTTTTTGGAACCCTGCATGAAATTTATGGAAATGCGGCTTCGCAAATTCAATTTCATCTAACAGATAGTACAACTCATTTTATAAAAGGGGCCTTGTATTTTTATACCAAGCCCAATTATGATTCTATTTTACCAGCAGTACACTATATCAAAAAAGACATTATTCGATTGATGGAAACCTTGGAGTGGAGGTAATTTTTGCTGTATGTCCACAACCGCACTGTCACCCTGAACCTACCAAAGGCAGGCAGGCTTGTTTCAGGGTCTGTCTGGTGAAAGTCTGCGCTATCGGGTAATTTTGTCATTCCTGCGAAGGCAGGAATCTAATCCTTCCAATTTTTATGGATTCCTGCCTTCGCAGGAATGACAGTTTTCACTACAAGTCCGCGCTATCAGGTTTGTAAAATAGCAACCGCCAAACGAATTTCTATCGCGCGCCTATCTGTAGGGTTTTTACGTGTGTCAAACACAGTAGTTTCTGGAATGTCAAGCAAGGTGCTTAGTTTGTAACGTAGGTCGTTTATAGCAGTTTCTCGTCGTTTTATAATCGTTGACGCACCAGAGACAATCTCAGGGTTTTCAAAAAATTTATCCAAGCTGATTAGGCTTAGAAACTTTTTATTATGGGTAGTTAAATGGATGAATAATTCTTTTATAGGGCCTTTAAAAACTGCCAATTCCTTTTTTCGGTAGGTAAAGGTGCGGCTTTTTGTATGATATACCAGGCCGTTTAAAGTCAGGTGTCGTTGCCAAGATTTTTTTATTATATAAAGAAGGAGCAGGAGAAGGATAAATCCAGTAGCAGCATACCACATCATTTTTGTGTTCCAAGCCTTTTTGTAAAAAACCGTTTCACTTTTTAAGGTGCCTAGTAAATTTTTTAAAGGCTCAGAAACTACCGTAAAACTTTTTCCACTTGTGCTTTTGTAGGTATAGCTCACCCATTTTTTTGTAGGGTGGTACACAATTTGAATAATGTCTTTCCATTCTTTTAGTAAAAATGTTTTGATACTATTGTTTACAAGATCTATTACTTGAACCTCGCCTTGTTTTAGATGGTAAATGTTTCCCGCTGCTTGAAAACTCCTGTCTTTGGGGGGCTTTGTAAGAAAAGTGCCGTCGACATGTGTGCCGACAGCTTCCCATTGTGTTGTTTTTAAATCCAATCGCCATACGGTTGGAGTAGCCGAAAGATTTGTTTTGTTGTTGAGGGGGTTTTTGTAGTATCCTCCAAAAACATACAAATAGTTTTCTGTATGGTATTGTAATGCTGAACTTCTTTTTTCTGGAAGTGTCCCGTAGGTAGTCACTTCTCCCCATTCATGGGTATTAAAATCGTATTTAACAAGTATATTTTTAAAGGTAAATAAACCATAGCCTCCCCATAAATAGAGGCTGTTGTCATAGCTAAAGGCATTTCCGTTATATTGATTTTTGTGGCTGAAAGAATGGTCTATTCGTGCAATTTTTTGGTTGTTAATTTCTACAACGGGGCCACAGCCACCACCAATTAAAAAATTTCTTTTTTGGATGCTTATCGAGTAAAAGCCCTGAGGCTCTAAAAATAAGTCGATTTCTGGAAACTGAATGTCTAGCTGGGTGTTAAAATTAAATCCCTTGTAGGCTGTAGAATCATTAACTACCAATACAGGGAGTTCGGTACTGGCTTCTACATACAAGATGTGGTTTTCTTGAAAGGAAGGACTTTGTTGCGCAAGCAGCCCAAAATTACTAACCAAAAGAAGAGTAAGGGAATAACGCAATTGTAAGGCCATAGATGTACGGGTTGAATCTTTTATAAAGATACATAGAAATACACGAAAAATACACGAACGCCTGTTGGTTTGCGGTTTTGAATATGAAAACACATGAAGATGTATCTTGTTTTTGAATTATTCAGTGTTCTATCCTAGTTTTGCAATAATTATAATACGCTAGGTCTAAGTAAGTTAAAAACATAAAAATACACGAAAGTTAGGTTTCGTGTATTTAAGTTAAAAAATTGGAGGAGTGTGGATAGATTTACAGGAGAGAAATATTTTATTATGGAAATGAAGAAAAAAACAGTAAAACTGTAACATGAGATATCAGGTGCAGATGATAAGTCTTACGATATTGGAAGTGTTTATTTGAATAATTCAGAAACAAGAATGATTGTTTCTTTGATTAGAGAAAGTGGGAAAATTGCCGTTAAAAGTGTTATTAAAAAATAATGCTTTTAACAAATGATAAGTGCCCCTCTAGCAATTGTTGCTAGAGGGGCTTTATTTTTTTAATCGAAAAGAATTCCTCGTACGCGATGTCGCGGACATGCTGTCCGTGTTTTCAAGTAGTTGTTACGAACTATCCCGAGAAACTGGGACCGTACTGTCTGGATCTATCCAATCACACTGTTACCCTGAACCTACCAAAAGGTAGGCAGGCTTATTTCAGGGTCTATCTGATACGAGGTTGATTTACTGTGGCTTAAGATTCTGAAACAAGTTCAGAATGACAGCGTTTATTGTTGTCCGTATTTTACGAACTATCCCGAGAAAATAGGACTGTACTGTGGCTTATGCTTTTTTAGCGCAGCATTCTTTTTTGCAGGCTTCTTTATGAGGTGCTTCTTTTTTAGTGTCACACGTTTTTTTACAGGCTGCTTTATCTTTTCCGTCACATTTTTTTGTACAAGACTTTTCATCTTTGTTTGCACAACATTCTTTTTTGCAGTCTGCTTCGCAAGATTTCACTTCTTTAGTAGTTTTGGTAGCTTTGTATAAGTCTCCACCTGCAATTCCGTCTACAAAAGCAATGATATCTGTTTTAGAAATCTTATTGGCATCAAACGCTACAAGTGCTATGCTATCTTTAAAAATAACGGTTGCAGAAACAATGCCTTCTTTTTTAGACAATTTAGATTGAATTATTTTTGCACAGCCAATTTCACAAGTCATTCCAGAAATGGCAAGTGTCATCTTTTGAGTGTTTGCAGCACTATTTTCTTTTTTGACATCTATTTTTGTAGGCGTGTTTTTACAAGCGGTTAAGGTAATCGTAGCAATGATACATAGGCCTATGATCTTTTGAAGTTTCATGATTGGTTTAAGTGATAGATTAATAGCACAAATTTATCAATAAAATGATTAAAAACTGTAGAATTATACGATTTTTGTGTTTCTATTTGCACAACGAACTATGAACAAGCAACAACAAAAATGGGGGTATTTAATAGTGCTTTCTCTTATTTGGGGAAGTTCTTTTATTTTGATGAAAAAAGCGCTGATTGGTTTAACACCCATTCAATTAGGAGCTCTTCGGATGCTAATTACGGCGGTGTTTTTACTATTGATAGGGTTTAAAAGTCTGCGACAAATCAAAAAAAGACATTGGAAATACATTGCAATAACGGCTGCTTTGGGCACCTTTTTTCCCGCTTTTTTCTTTGCGTTTGCAATTGTAAAAATAGACAGTTCTATTGTGTCCATTTTAAATTCACTCACTCCGTTTAACACCTTTATTTTTGGAGCACTTGTTTTTGGTTTTACCTTTAATAGAAAACAATTGATAGGTATTTTTATAGGATTGATTGGAACGGTGATTTTAATTTTAAAAGGTGCAGCGTTGAATCCAACTCAGAATTATTGGTATGCAATTTTAATTTTATTGGCCTCTGTTGGATATGCATTTAATGTAAACATTGTAAAGAAATATTTGTCAGACGTAAGCGCATTGGCAATTACTGCCGGAAACTTTTTATTATTGATTGTTCCAGCGTTTTTAGTGTTGGCTTTTTCGGGATTTTTTAGCACTTTTGAAGTCAATGAAACAACCACGACTGCTTTAGGGTATATCATCATTTTATCTGTAGTTGGTACAGGAATCGCGAAAGTGTTGTTTAATAAATTGGTACATATTTCTACCCCTATTTTTTCATCATCGGTAACGTATTTAATTCCCATTGTTGCGGTACTATGGGGAATTATAGATGGAGAAAAACTAAGTGCAATTCAATTGTTAGCAGGTGGCGTTATTTTAGTTGGCGTGTATTTGGTAAATAAAAAGAAATAATCCCGAGTACTCGGGACTAAAAAAGAGCCAAAACAGATATGTCTTGACTCTTTTAATTGAAAAGAATTCCTCGTAGCTTGCTGCGGGGTTTCTTATGAAATTGTCATTCTCGCGAACCTGCCTATCGGCAGACAGGAGCGGGAATCTAAATATCAGAATTTCGATTTTTGACATTTAGGTCAAAATGAAACTGGCGAAATACCTCGTTAGCTTGCTAGGGGATAGTCAGTTTCAAGAAATTCTTTATTTTATCTTTATTTTAAAAACTACTCAAAATCTTTATCAGAAACTCCTTCGTTAATTTTAACTTCTGTTAAAATAAAATTTAGTTTCATTGGCCCCATTGATAGCACCATTTTATGAGGAAATTTTATTCCGTTTACTTCTTTGTAGTCAGAAAACTCAGTAGGTGTTTTTACTTTTTTCCCGCCTACTTCTGAAGTAACTATTTCTTTTATTTTTAAACCAGATGTTACATCATAAAAAATTTCTGTATCATCCAACACAATCACATATGCATTTTTGCCTTCTAGGTTTTCTATTCTGTCTAATTTTCCGGTTTTAAATTTGCTATCCTTAAAAACAGAGGTTCTTGCTGTTGCTTTTGCAACCTCTTCAGCAGTCATCTCTTTATGTTGACCTTGTCCTTCAGAGTATCCTGTTTTCCCATTAAAAACCTGTTTTGAAAGAATTTGTCCCATTCCAGAAACCACCATCGATGTTTTGTTTGGAGCAGATGCTTTCGTTGTTAAGTTTAACACCATTCCTTGTACTGTTGCATTAGAACTCATAAATAGTGTTTTTACAGCAGCTACCTTGTCTTTTCCTCCAATGGCCTCAAAATACGTGTTTATGACAGCTTCAGAAGTTAACCCTTCAGGGACTGGCATGTTCATTTCAGGTTTGTCCGTTGGGTTTCCTTCTTTGTCAAAATAATTGATGTTGTAGTTCAACTTCTCTAAGTTTTTTAATACTTCAGTTGCTTTACCCGTAATAATGATTCGAGCTTTATTTCCTTTAAAGTATTTGTACGCAGCATTTTTAGCCTCTTCGATAGTTACCGCATTGATGTTTGCTAAGTAATTTTCGTAAAAATCTTTTGGCAAGTTATACATGGCAATATTTAGCGCAAATCTAGCAGCAGTTGATGGTTTTTGAACATTCATTACAAAAGAACCAATATAGGCTGCTTTTGCATTTTTCAATTCCTCTGCAGTTACTTTTTGGAAACGAATCTTGTTGATTTCTTTTTGAATTTCCACCACAGCACTATCTGTTACCATATTTCGTACACTTGCAGTTGCTCTAAAAGTAGCAGCATGCCTACTTTGTCTGATGCTTGAATAAGAACCATAGGTGTACGCTTTGTCTTCACGTAAATTCATAAATAAACGTGCTGTACCACCACCGCCAAGAACCTTGTTGGCTAATAATGCCGCATAATACTCTTTGTCTCCAAGTTTTAGGTTGATATTATTGGCAATTACAATCTCAGATTGTACGGCGTTTGACATGTTGATAAAATCAATTTCTGTATGAGAAACGTTTTTAATTGTTGGCACAGAAGTTTCAGGAATAGTTCCTTTTTCCCAGTTGTCAAATAAGGAAATAACTTCTTTCTTTGTTTTTTTTGTGTCTATATCACCAACAATAACTAAGTATGCATTATTGGGTTTGTAGTATGCATTATAGTTGTTTTTCACATCCTCTAGAGTGATGTTTTTAATCGATTTCGCCGTAGTAAACTCCCCAGATGGATGGTTTTTTCCGAAAATCAATGCATTTTCAACACGACGTGCAATAGCCGTTACACTTTTTTCATTCGATTTTATTGCGTCTAAGGTTATTTTCACTTCTTTGTCAAATTCTTTCTGAGTAAATTCAGAATTTTTAACCCCGTCAGCTAGTAAAGATAAAATCTCTGAAAAGTATTTTTTTAAAGAACTCGCACTGGCACCAGAACTATAAAAAGATACTCGAGCACCAAGGTAATCTACTTTTTCATTGAATTCATCTTTGGTAATGTTTTTAGTGCCTCTTCCTAAAAGACCACCCATTAATTGAGAAACTCCAATTTTGTCACCTTCAGCGTAAGGTTTGTTGTCTATGGTTAAACTCGCTGAAGCTCTCGGCAGTTTATGGTTTTCTACAATAATTACATGCAACCCATTTTTTAATGTAAATGTTGTGGCTTTACCTAGTTTTACTTTAGGCGCAGGTCCTGGTGTTGGTTGTATACTTCTGTCTATTTGTGCAGTCGCAGAAAAAGACAATGTTAAAACCACTATAATTGATAAAATTTTATTTTTCATAATATATTAATGTCTTTTGTGAATTATTTTTTCTTAGGTAAATATTCCAAACGTAATCGTTGATTTGTATTCAAGTACTTTTTAGCTACAGCTCTAATTTCTTCACGAGTAATAGAACGATAAATATCAATTTCAGTATTGATTAAGTTGCTGTCGCCATACAATACATTAAAACGAGCCAAAGAATTGGCAATGCCAGTAACATTTGAGTTTGAGTTTACAAATTGGTTTTCAAACTTATTTTGTAATTTTTGATAGGCTTTTTCAGAAATCAATTCTGTTTGTATTTTTACAATTTCTTCGTCAATTTCTTTGACCAAACTGCTCAAGGTGTTTTTCCCTTGTGGCAATCCATATAAGATATACATTCCGTAATCTTCTTGCGCTAAGTTGATAGCACCTACTTGCAATGCCATTTTCTTTTGATCCACCATTTTCTTGTACAATTTAGAACTTTTTCCATCGCTTAAATAGGTAGAAACCATGTCTAAAACCCTAGAATCTCTTGTCTTAAAAGAAGGCGTTCTGTAGGCAATCATGATTGCAGGAATTTGAATATTTGCATCGTATGCTTTGGCGTCGATCTGTTTGGTAATAGGATCTTCTTTAATAACAGCTCTTTCAATATCCGCTCCTCTTGGAATTGGCCCAAAATAATCTTGAATCATTTTTTTGGTTTCAGCAATATCAATATCACCAGCAACCACTAAGGTAGCGTTGTTAGGAACATAGAACTTTTTATTGAATGCTCTAAACTCTTCCAATGTAGCATCGTCTAAATGTTTCATTTCACCAATAGTCGTTCCTTTGTATGGATGTTTCGTGAATAAATGTTTTTTAACATTGGCTAGAAATCCTCCGTAAGGAGCATTGTCTACACGCATTCTTTTTTCTTCTTTTACAACTTCATTCTGAGTATCTACTCCACCTTGATTAATCACGGGGTGTAATAAACGCTCAGATTCCATCCATAATCCTAATTGTAAGTTATTGGAAGGAAACGTTTCGTAATAATAGGTTCTGTCATCCGTAGTGTTGGCATTGTTATTCCCTCCATTTGAGGAAACGATTTTAAACCATGCTCCCTTTTTGATGTTTTTAGTACCTTCAAAAAGCAAGTGCTCAAAAAAGTGTGCCATTCCAGTTCTATCTGGTTGTTCGTCTTTTGCACCTACATGGTACATCACTGCAGTTGTTACTACTGGAGCAGAATTATCTTGATGCAATATAACATGCATTCCGTTTTTTAAAGTGTACTCTTCAAATTCAACTTGTTGCGCCTGACTTGCAGTCATGACAAATAGAAGAGAAGCAAGAGCTAATAGATCTTTTTTCATTGGTTTTTATTTTAGTGATTCATACTGTTTTTATTTGACGCTTGTGTGGGAAAAGTGTTACAAACTTAAAGGAATAAACATCAATTAACTAAAAACAATCTGATTTATTCTTTAACTGGATTAACAAGTTAGTAGAGATAAAGTTAAGAGTAAAATTCGCAATTATTTACTATTGTAGTATTGCAAATAAAGTGTATATTTGCACCCGCATTGCTGAAAAGTAGTGTTTAATAGTAAAGCTAATATAAAACAAACGTATGTACGCAATTGTAGAGATAGCAGGGCAACAGTTTAAAGTAGCAAAAGACCAAAAAGTTTACGTTCACCGTTTACAAGGAGAAGAAGGATCAAAAATTACTTTTGATAACGTTCTTTTAGTTGAAGACAAAGGAGCAGTAACTATTGGCGCCCCAGCTATAGAAGGAGCCGCAGTAACGGCCAAGATTTTAAGTCACCTAAAAGGTGATAAAGTAATCGTTTTTAAGAAAAAACGTAGAAAAGGTTACCAAAAGAAAAATGGACACAGACAGTATTTAAGCGAAATTCAAATTGAATCTATCGCTGCTTCTGGTGCAAAGAAACCAGCAAAAAAAGCTGCTCCTAAAAAGGAAGCTGCTCCAAAAGCTGAAGTAAAAGAAGCAGTTGCTTCTGTAGATGTAAGCGCAATGACAGTTGCTGAATTAAAAGCATTGGCTAAAGAACAAGGTATCAAAGGGTATACTTCTTTAAAGAAAGCTGAATTAATTGAAGCATTAACTAAATAAAAATTTCAATTTTAAAACCATAAGATCATGGCACATAAAAAAGGAGTAGGTAGTTCGAAGAATGGTAGAGAATCAGAATCGAAACGTCTAGGAGTAAAAATATTTGGTGGTCAAGCTGCAATTGCAGGAAACATTATCGTTCGCCAAAGAGGAACAACACACAATCCAGGAGAAAATGTATATATGGGGAAAGACCATACATTACATGCTAGAGTGGATGGCGTTGTACAGTTCAGAAAGAAAAGAGATAATAAATCATATGTTTCTATTGAGCCTTTTGAGGTGTAAGAAATAAGAGATGAATAGATGAAACTCCCAAACTTAACAAGGTTTGGGAGTTTTTTTATGCGCTTGTTTAAAAAAAAATAACGTAAGATTAAGAGAATAAAAGAGTGAGTAATTGGCTTTAAATGAGGTGTCTCTTTGAGTTAAAACGTTTTGTTGAACCAAGAAAAAAACGCTACATTAGCGCTCCTCTTTACTTGAAGAAGTAATTAATTTATTAACAATTAAACAATGGAAATAGATTTTGTAGTTACGTGGGTTGATATGGATGACCCTA
>Ga0209554_1000313_pt1 | contig 40607 bp, 40 predicted proteins | sample MarorgKNORR_S2LV_5_FD_188221 | JGI IMG/M metagenome (GOLD analysis project Ga0209554, IMG submission 188221) | Marine microbial communities from the Southern Atlantic Ocean, analyzing organic carbon cycling - Bottom_A/KNORR_S2/LV (SPAdes) (version 2) | ecosystem: Environmental > Aquatic > Marine... | reverse complement strand
CAATCCCCAACCCTCACTAAAAAGAGAAATTCCATTATTTTTTCTTAATTTATTTGGATTATGCATTTGATATAGACCTTGAATATGATGACCACCATACGTTTCATGTGGTGCTGTTACAATAATAACACCCCAATCATGTTCTACTAAATATTCATTTTTTGTTTTTTCATCCCAATAATCTTCAAAAGGATTAATCTTCCACTCTGAAGTAAAATAACCTTCTTCATCTTTTCCCTTGGACCTTGAGAAATTACCATAGTAAGACGTTTTTCTTAGATATTCCTCCCTAGCAACAACGTTTACTCTTTCTTTCCACGGAATAGGAATAAGCCCTTTTGATTTTATGTGTTTACCAGAATTATCAACCCAATGCTGATGTGCCTCTATCATATCATAAGGGTCTGGATATTCATTTTTTATATCTATAAGCAACTCTTTTGTAGTTTTAGTTGAATCAATTTCTTTAGCTAAAGCATCCATCTTATCTAGAGTTCTATTAAATTCTTGCCAACCAAATTCCCATAGGGTTTCATCATCATATTCTAATAGAAATTGGTATTTTAACATCTTATTATATGTTGATTTACCTATTGAAAAAGTTGATTCTTCTCTATTAGGCAATATATTTTCAATATAATCTGTAAATATTTTAAGCTCATTAATAATCTGAGAACTTATACTTTTAATTTGATTTTTTTCATCTTGAGTAATTGAACTACAGCTTTCAAAAAACTTATTCATTTCTTCATCAAAAATTACGTTTGAATTCTTTGCCATATAAAGTCCTAATTCTTGGAACCTTGGAACATACTCTACAAGCTGTTTAGAGCCACTTTTTAAATCTTCTTGAATTATAGGCAGGTATTCAGTCAAAAAAATAATTTTCTCTTCACACGTTTTTGGTCCATTTATGGTGCTTGAAATTTGTCTGAAATTCATATAATCTCTAGGATCTCTCTTCCAGGATTTTATGTCTTCGTATCGAATCTCTTTACCTACTAAAAGACTTTCAATGAATTTATAATCTACTTTTTCTTCGTTAGATAAATTTTCATATAGAACTGACCTTAGTTTATTTAATTCATTTTTAACTACACTTAGTTCAGAAAAGATATACTCTTCACTTAACCTATTACTTGTCTTTGAAAAGTTGTTTTTTTTACTGGTAAAAGATTCAACAATCTTGTTAAAGTCTCTATCCGTTTTAGATTCATTTATACATCCAGATAATATTAAATAAAATGTAAGAAAAAATATATATTTATTCTGATTAAATATTTGCATTATTAATATTTTATATGCCGGTATAATTTTCTGGAGTTATTTTAAGCAATTCTTTTTTAATGTTATTATTAACATCTAATTTATTAATAAAATTATGGATTTCTTCCTTTGATATATTAGAATTCACTCTTGTAAGAGATTTTAGAGCCTCGTATGGCTGAGGATAATCTTCTCGTCTTAATATTGTTTGAATAGCCTCTGCTACAACCGCCCAATTATTATTTAGATCATTGGATATTTTCTCTTTGTTGACGATTAATTTTTTTAATCCTTTTATGGTAGACTTAAAAGCAATTAGAGTATGCGCAAAAGGAACCCCTATGTTTCTTAAAACTGTACTATCAGTAAGATCACGTTGCAATCTAGAAATTGGAAGCTTTGATGAAAGATGCTCAAAATTTGCATTAGCTATGCCTAAATTACCTTCACTATTTTCAAAATCAATTGGATTTACTTTATGAGGCATTGCAGAACTTCCTATTTCGCCTTCTTTTATTTTTTGTTTAAAATAATCCATAGATATATATAACCATAGATCTCTATTTAGATCAATTAAAATAGTATTGATTCTTTTAATATTATCAAAAATTGCTGCTAGATGATCATAATGTTCTATTTGAGTAGTTGGGAATGAATGTTTCAACCCTAAATTTTTTGACACAAATTTCTTTGAAAACTTTCTCCAATCAATTTTAGGATAAGCTAAATTATGCGCATTGTAATTTCCAGTTGCACCACCAAATTTTGCAGCTATTGGAATGGATTTTAAAAGAGTCAATTGTTCTATAATCCTTACTTTAAACACGTCAATTTCTTTACCAAGTCTAGTTGGAGAAGCTGGTTGACCATGAGTTCTTGCTAACATCAGTATTTTTGACCATTTTTTTGAAGAGTCATTAAGGTGTGAAATGATGGCATCTAATTCAGGATAATATACATCATTTAGTGCATATTTCAAGTTAAGAGGAATTGCTGTATTATTTATGTCTTGGGAGGTTAATCCAAAGTGAATAAATTCTTTGTATTGGTTTAAATTAAGCTTATCAAATTTATTTTTAATAAAATATTCAACTGCTTTAACATCGTGATTTGTTTTCTTTTCAATTTCTTTTATAGCTATTGCATCTTTTTCAGAGAAATTCATGTAAATGTCTCTTAGTTTTTTGAAATCAGATTTTTTAAATGATTTTAACTTAGGAAGTGGTATTTCACAAAGAGATATAAAGTATTCTACTTCAACTAGAATTCTGGTTTTTATAAGTGATTTTTCAGAGAAATAATTTGAAAGCACAGCTGTTTTGTCAGAATATCTTCCGTCAATTGGTGAAATTGCATTTAATGAAAAAGATGACATAATAAATGTAATTTGCGAAGATAGTTATTTATTTAGATTTAATAATTATTTTTGTGTTTCAAAAAATAGATATTCTTTATGCAAAATTCAAAAATAATGGAAGAGGCTTACGCTTCTTTAAAAGGTAAATGGGTCTTAGCTATAGGTGGAAATCTGCTTTTTGCAATAATTTCTATAGCTGTAGCACTTGTAGGATGGGGAACAGTAGGAGCAGATTGGGGAGCTAATATTACTTCTCTTATTTTTATACCTCCATTAGCTATTGGACTACGCATATTTTCCTTAAATATCTCTAGAGATAATAAACCCGAAATTGACGATCTATTTATCCCATTTAAAACTAGTTGGGTTAACGCTATATTAGCCTATATCATGATGAGTGTTCTTGTTGTTGTAGGTTTTCTTCTTTTAATAATTCCTGGAATAATAGCCTCATTAATGTTCTCACAAGTATGGTTTATTATGGGTGAAGACAAAGAGATTAGAGCATATGATGCTCTTGTTAAGAGTCTTAATATGATGAAGGGCTATAAATGGAAATTTTTTAGAATATTTTTAAGACTGATGGGCCTTTCTATATTGTGTGTTTTTACCTTAGGTATTGGTTTTATTTGGCTTCTTCCATATCAAAATGTTGTTTTTGCTGAATTCTATGACGATATTAAGGATAACCCTAATTTTAAAAATCAGGAATATATAAATTAATTTGTTAGACTTCTATTTAAGACTTTATACTCTTCATAACATTCACTGATAGCGTCTAATATTTGAAGATCATTCGCTTTAGTAATAAAATCATCAGAATAATTACATTCACTGATTAATAAATCTAAATCAACTCTATTAAGTTGAAGTAATGCTAGTAACATTTCTCTATCAAATCTATTAGACAATAAATTACGTATTCTATTATCCTTTTTCATCTTTCTGAGTTTTCTCAACTCATTTGGTTGTTTCCCAAATATTTTATGAAGAAAATCAAATGGATTAAAAATTGCATTTAATGCTTTAGTAGCTGCACTAGTTGGTCTGGGGCTTGATTCATATCCAACATTAGGCAGGCCTGAAATACTATACCTAAAATTTCTATTTATTGGAACTTGTTTTATATCAATCTCTAAATACCCTGTTAATTTTAATTGATTTACGACAACTTCTTCAAGTGCTAGAGCTAGTTCTGTTAAATCTATACTTGTATTAATTCCATACCTTATCCAGTCATTTGTAACTCTAACCCTAATAGATTTAAATCCAAGGTATGAAAAATGAAGTGTGTCATCTACTTGAACTCTAATCTCAAACTCCCCACTTCTATTAGTAGCTGTTCCAATTACTTTATTTAGATTAACAATATTCACGTTTTCTAGTGGCATATTGTTATTTGCATTCAAAATTGTACCCTTAACAGTAGTTATTTCTTGAGAAAAAGAAATGGCATAAAAAAGAAGGAGAATAGTTAGAAGTATTTTTCTCATCTGTAAAAATATTGCCAAATATAGTAAACTTTGTTGTTTAAAGAAGATAAATAGTTTAGGTTAACTGATATTTAACAGAACTTATTTAAATAATTAATTAACTTTTTTACAGCTTTTGATCTATGACCAATTTTATTTTTTCCTATTAAATCCATTTCTCCAAATGAATTATTATAACCTTTAGGTAAAAAAACAGGATCATAACCAAAACCATTATTTCCTCTTTTTTGCCTCAATATTTCCCCCTCACATAATCCAGTAAAAGTAATTACCTGATTATTAATGTTTAAAGCAATTACCGTTCTAAATCTAGCATTTCTATTTTTGCTTTCTTCCATGCATTCCAACAACTTTTTCATATTTAATTCATCAGTTGAATTTTCTCCAGCAAATCTTTTTGAAAATACTCCAGGCCTACCATTTAAAAAATCAACTTCAAGGCCAGTATCATCTGCAAAGCAATCATAACCATAATTATTTTTTATATAATTTGCTTTTAAAATAGCATTATCAATTATCGTATCTTCACTCTCAACTATATCCTCGTTACAGCCAATATCTTTAAGGCTTATTATCTCTATTTGATTACTAGTCAAATTGCTTACTTCTTTTATTTTATTTGAATTATTTGTGGCAAAAACCAGTTTCATCTCTTTTTCTAATTGTTATGGTAGGGCTCGTTTCTTATAATAGTAAAACTTCTGTAGAGTTGTTCTAAAAACAGAATTCTAACCATTTGATGCGAAAAAGTCATTTTAGATAAAGAAATTTTCTGATTCGCTCTTTCTAATATTTTTTCGGAGAATCCATATGCACCTCCAATTAAAAATATTATCTCTTTTTTACTAGAGTTCATATGATGTTGAATAAAATTTGAGAATAAGATAGAATTAAATTCCTTCCCGTTTTCATCTAAAACAATTACATGCTCATTCTTTTTAATTTTATCTAAAATTAATTCACCTTCTTTATTTTTTTGAACTTTTTTGTTCTTCATTGATTTTATATCATTAATAATTATAAACTCAAAATTTATATAGTGTTCAATTTTGCTTATATAGGATTTAATCATACTAATAAGCTCTTGATTTTTAGTTTTTCCTATGGCTACACATTTGATCTTCACTATATAAACTTATATTGTAATATATTTATAAAAGTACTATATTTTATACATAATTTAATCAGCATTTCTCATTACTAAGCTGATTAAATTATATTGAAATTTATCAGTCGAAGAAAATAGAATAGATTTTAAAGTTTTAAAATGAATTATTTTATAGATGTTGTTTTGCCTATTCCTGTTAATCAGGTATTTACTTATGGAATTAATGAAGCTGAATACTCATTTCTAAAACCAGGAATGAGAGTTGCAGTACCATTTGGAAAAAAGAAGATTTATACTTCAATAGTAAGTTCTGTACACACCAATTCACCTGTTAATTATGAGGTTAAATCTATTTATCAAATAATTGATGAAAAACCACTAATTAATGAGATCCAATTAAAATTTTGGGTCTGGATTTCTAAATATTATATGTGCTCAATAGGAGAGGTCCTGCGTGCAGCTATCCCTAGCATTTTATTACTTAAGGGTGAAACATTAATTTCTATAAGAGATGATTTAAATATAAATCTTGAAGAGTTGGATGATGAGGAATTCTTAATAATGGAAGCTTTAGAGGCTCAATCGCCTTTAAGGATTAATGAAATTTCAGATATTTTAAATAAGAAAAATATTTTTACTCATCTGGACTCATTATGCATTAAGAATTTGATATCTATAAATGAGAAACTATATTCTAGATATAAACCAAAATTTTCAAGGTGTGTAAATCTGTCAGATTCATTTTTTAATGATGATCAGATTAAAGAATTAAAAAAAAAGTTAAAAAGGTCGCCTAAACAATTAGAGGTATTAATATCTTTTTTGAATTCTAGCGCCAATAATGATTTAATAGAAATATCAGATCTAAAAAATATCTCTAATTCATCTTCTGCTATTATTAAAAAAATGATTAATAGAGGAATTTTTCATGAGTCTTATATTCAAGTAGATAGAATTCAAAGCAATCAAACAAGTTCTAATAAAAAAAATAATTTAAGTAATGATCAAAATCTTGCATATAATCAAATAAAAGAGTCATTTAAAAAAAATAATATAGTATTATTTAATGGTGTAACATCATCAGGTAAAACTGAGATTTATATAAAAATAATTCAGTCTATATTAAATGGAAGTAATCAAATTCTATACCTAGTTCCAGAGATTGCATTAACAACTCAATTAGTGAATAGATTATCAGAAGTATTTTCAGAAGAATTAATAGTTTATCATTCTAGATTTTCAATTGATCAAAGAGTTGAAATTTGGAATAAAGTTTTAGATTCAAAGAAGCCCCAATTAATAATAGGAGCTAGGTCATCTTTATTATTGCCTTTCAGCAATTTAAAATTAATTATTGTTGATGAAGAGCATGAACAATCCTATAAACAACATGAGCCTTCACCAAGATATCATGCAAGAGATTCATCAATTGTTTTATCAAAATATTTTAGTGCTAATGTTCTGCTTGGATCTGCCACACCAAGTATTGAAAGTTATTATAATGCAGTAGTTCTAAAAAAATATGATTTAGTTAGTCTAAATAAAAGATATAATAATGTGCCTCTACCAATAATTGAGCTAATTAATATTAGAGAAAAGCATAAAGAAGGAAAAATGGTAGGGATTTTTAGTGATGAACTCTTAGAGAAAATTAGTAAAACAATAAATGAAAATAAACAAGTTATTTTATTTCAAAATAGAAGAGGGTTCTCTCCAATTATTGAGTGCAATAAATGTGGCTATACACCTAGATGTGTTAATTGCGATGTAAGTTTAACATATCATTATAATAATAAATCTTTAAGATGCCATTATTGTGGTTATAATATTGATTTAATCTATTCTTGTCCTTCATGTTCAAATAAGGATGTAATTTCTAAGGGATTTGGAACTCAGCAAGTAGAGCTTGAAATAAGTGAGTTATTTCCAAATTATAGAGTAAAAAGACTAGATTATGATACAACTAGAGGAAAGAATAGTTTTAATAAGATAATCTCATCTTTTGAAAAGAATGAATTTGACATTTTAATTGGGACACAAATGGTAACAAAAGGGTTAGATTTTAAAAATGTTAAGCTAGTAGGAGTTTTAAATGTTGATAATTCATTAAATTTTCCTGATTTTAGAGCCTATGAAAGATGTTATCAATTAATTCAACAAGTAGCAGGAAGATCAGGAAGATCACTAGAAAGAGGAGAAGTGTTAATTCAAACATATGACTCATCAAATGATATTTTTAATCAGATTATTACTAATGATTACGAATCGATGTTCAATAGCCAAATAGAAGAAAGGGAAAGATTTAAATATCCTCCATTCTTTAAATTAATCAAGATAACATTAAAACATAAAAATTTTGCACTTGTTAATGAATCTGCAAACTGGTTAGCTAAAAACTTATCTACTATTCTTAAGTCTAATGTGCTAGGCCCTGAATTCCCAAATATCAATAGAGTTAGAAATAAATATCAAAAAAATATTCTTATAAAAATTCCTTCTAACCAATCACTAATTGCAACTAAAAATTTTATTAAAAAATCTAAAGATAAATTACACTCGATTTCAAGCTATAGTTCTGTGAATGTAATCTTAAATGTGGATAATTACTAGTTTATTTAGATTCTAGTATTTTTTCTAGCTCTGCCTTTTTATTTCGACTAACAGGAATTAAGTTAGATTCAATTTCTACATTCTTGCTGCTAAGATTATCAATCCTGTCAAGGTTTATGATATACGATTTGTGAATTCTTAGGAATTTATTTCTAGGTAATTTTTTTTCAAAACTTCTCAAAGAAGATAATACTAGAATATTTGACTTTGATGTAACAACTTTGACATAGTCTCCTAATGCTTCTACCCATTTTATATCTTTAGTATATACCTTCCTTTTTTTTAGATTACTTTTAAGATATAAATGAGGCTTACTTTTTTGATCAGAATTATTATATAATTTCTGTAATTTTATTTCAATTTTTTGAATTTTTTCCTCATTTAATGGATGTTCTATATAGTCTAGTGTATTATATTCAAAACTCTTAAAAGCATGCTCTGTTTGATTGCTAATAAACACAATTTTTGAATCTGATTTTATTGAATTTAAAAAGACAAATGGATCAAATTTAGGAAGACTAAATGCAATAAATATTACATCAACATTAATAGAATTTAAAAAATGTTTTGAATCATTAAAATTATCAAAACATGATAATATTGAAAAAGATGTTTGTTTTTCTATTAGTATTTTAAGAATTTCTAAATTCTCAGGATCTTGGTCAATTATTATACAATTTGTGATCAATTTTGAAAAATAGTTTATGTTTTCTAATCATAAAATTAACTAATTTGCTTATTTAAACTAAAAAATTGTCAAAACAATTTAAAATACCTACTTTTGCAGCCATTTAAAAAACAAATAGAAATGAATAATTATGAAACTGTTTTCATTTTAAATCCCGTTTTATCTGAAGATCAGATAAAGGAAACAGTCCAGAAGTATGAGAAATTTTTAACATCTAAAGGTGCTAAAATTGTTTCCAAGGAAGATTGGGGATTAAAAAAGTTAGCTTATCCTATTCAAAATAAAAAGAGTGGGTTTTATCATCTTTTTCAATACTCTGTTGAACAAAATGTTATTTCAGAGCTAGAAGTTGAATTTAGAAGAGATGAAAGGTTTATGAGAAATTTAACTGTAAAGTTAGATAAGTATGCAATTGAATGGGCAGAGAAAAGAAGGGAAAAACTAAAAATAAATGCATAAAGCTATGTCAAATATTCAACAACAAGCAAAAGGAAAAAATGAAGGTGAAATTAGATATTTAACTCCTTTAAACATAGACAATACTATTGTAAAGAAATATTGTAGGTTTAAAAAATATGGAATTAAATATATAGATTACAAAGACCCCGATTTTTTATTACAATTCGTAAATGAACAAGGCAAGTTATTGCCTAAAAGATTAACAGGAACATCATTAAAATATCAAAGGAAGGTATCTGTTGCTGTAAAAAGAGCTAGACATCTTGCTTTAATGCCATATGTAGCTGATTTGTTGAAGTAAAATTTCTAAAACATGGAAATAATATTAAAAAAAGACGTAGAAGGTGTTGGATTTAAGGATGATATCATTACTGTTAAGAATGGTTTTGGTAGAAATTTCTTAATACCAAATGGTTCAGCAATACTAGCAACATCTTCAGCTAAGAAAATATTAGCAGAAAATCTTAAACAGCAAGCTGTTAAGAATAAAAAAATAGTTGATGACGCAAATAAGGTTGCAAAAAAAATTAAAGCTTTAGAAATAAAAATAAAATCTAAAGTAGGAGAGGGTAAGAAACTTTTTGGTTCTGTTAACAATATAAATATTCAAAACGAACTAATAGAAAAAGGTATTGAAATTGATAAGAAATCAATAATGATTACAGGTAATTTAATAAAGAAATTAGGAAAATATAATGCAGTTATTAGATTACATAGAGATGTAATATTTGACTTATCATTTGAAGTAGTTGCCGAAAAAAAATAATATAAAATCAAAATATATTTTTTAAAAACACCTATTTAAATAGGTGTTTTTTTATTTAATTATTTTAATAAAAGAATTAAATACTTATAATTAAGTTATAATTTTGTTTGATATGAAGAACAAACTAGGTATACCAAAAGGGACTAGAGACTTTGATTCTCTTCAATTATATAAAAGAAATTATATAATTGAAATAATTAAAGCTAACTTTTTGAAGTTTGGGTTTAACCCAATTGAAACTCCAAGCTTTGAAAGGTCAAGTACTCTATTGGGCAAATATGGAGATGAAGGGGATAGGCTAATCTTTAAAATTTTAAAGTCTGGGGATTTTTTAAAGGATCTGGATAATCAAGATTTAGTTGATTTTAATAAAGGTAAAATTGCCTCTAAAATATCAGATAAAGTATTAAGATATGATCTAACTGTTCCTTTTGCCAGGTATGTAGTTCAAAACCAGAATGATATCACTCTTCCTTTTAAAAGATTTCAAATTCAGCCTGTATGGAGAGCTGATAGACCTCAGAGAGGAAGATTTAGAGAATTTCTTCAATGTGATGCTGATGTAATAGGATCAAAATCGCTTTATCAAGAAATTGAATTAATCCAATTGTTTGATAGCATCTTTGATTCATTAATGTTAAATGGAACGAGAGTTAAAATTAACAATAGGAAGATATTAGTTGGACTTTCTGAAATATTAGACTGTAAAGACAAATTTAAGGATTTAACAACCGCTTTAGATAAAATAAATAAAATCGGAATAGAATCTGTTGGTCAGGAATTAGAATCAAAAGGGTTTTCAAAAAAATCTATAAATACTATAATTGAACTAATAAATTTTTCAGGAGATTTTAGGAAGTCTATGACTTTATTGAAATCAACTTTTAAAGATTCGAAAACAGGTTTAAAAGGGATCAGTGATTTAGAATTTATCTATTCAACAATAGAAAATCTTGGTCTTAAAAGTTGTTCTATAAATTTTGATTTAAGTTTAGCAAGAGGAATTGATTACTATACTGGTGTAATTTTTGAAGTTTCAGCACCTAATACTGTTTCAATAGGCTCTATAGCTGGAGGAGGAAGGTATGATAATCTAACAGAAATTTTTGGATTATCTAATATGAGTGGAATTGGTATTAGTTTTGGATTAGACAGAATATATATGGTCTTAGATGAATTAAATTTATTCCCAGTTGTAACAGATAGCTCTGTTAATGTTTTATTTCTAAACTTTGGTAAAGAAAATTCTCTATTTTCATTAGATGCAATTAGTAAATTGAGAGAAAATAATATATCTACAGAATTGTACCCAGACCCATTAAGCTTGAAAAAGCAATTGGTTTACGCAAATAAAAATAATATACCTTACGTTGTCTTTGTTGGTGATGATGAATTAAATGATAAAAAGTATAATCTTAAAGACATGAATTCTGGTTCTCAGGAATTATTAACTCTAACCCAGTTAGTAAAGAAATTAAGTTAATTTTATTAGAAAAATAGTAGCGAGACCGAGATTTGAACTCGGGACCTCCGGGTTATGAATCCGACGCTCTAACCAACTGAGCTATCTCGCCATAATTTAAGGGAAGCAAATATAAAATTTAAATTTTTTAGATTCAACATATGTTTGATAAATTATTTTAAAAAATAATTATATAACTTAAGAATAAATGTATATATTACAACCATAATTATATGGCAATGACAGATAGAATTCAATTTGAAATGGAATTTCCAATACAAGTTTCTCAAAGACTTTTATATCAGTATATTTCAACACCTTCTGGTCTTTCTGAATGGTTTGCTGATAATGTTAATTCTAGAGGTGAAAAATTTATTTTTATTTGGGATGATTCTGAAGAAACAGCAAATCTAGTTTCAAAAAAAATGCCTGAAAAAATTCGATTTCAATGGATTGATGATGAGGATACAGATTATTTTTTTGATTTACGAATTCAGTTTGATGAAATTACTAAAGATGTTTCTTTAATTGTTACAGATTTTGCCAAGGATGATGAAGTTGAAGAGTCAAAAATGTTATGGACAAAACAAATTTCAGATCTTAAAAAAGTATTAGGATCTTCTTAAAATAATTAATTTAAATTTGGATTTTCTGGGGCATTAGACCAAATTTTATAATCATTTCCTAATTTTTTTATTTCTTCTTTCCAGAATTCATTTGTTTTTAATTTTAATATCTTATCATTAAATCTATTATTAATTATAATCCAGGATTTTTCTTTTATTTCATTATTTAATTGAGATAAAGTCCATCCCGAATACCCTGAAAAAAATCTAATGTTATTAGATCCTATTTTATTATCTTTTATAAGGTTTTTTACATTTGAAAAATCACCACCCCAAAATAGATTATCAGAAACTTTTATGCTATTAGGTATCAAATCAGGTAAGTTATGGATGTAATATAGATTATCTTTGTTTACAGGTCCTCCATTATAAATTATATAATCCTTTCCCATTCCTGAAAATATGTCTTCAAAATTGTATTCTAGAGGTTTATTTATAATAAATCCAACTACTTCATCTTCGCTATTTTCTGTGATTAGGATAACTGTTCTGTTAAAATAGGGATCATTAATTATATTAGGGTCAGCTAACAGTAAACATCCTTTCGTAATTTTATCTAATCTTGTTAAATCATTTTGCATCTCTTGTGAAAATTAAAACCATTAATTAATGACTTAATATCTAATGTTTTTTTTCCTTCAAACTTAATTAAAATAGGATGTATGTATCCGTCAAATGTTGCTACTTTAAATGCATCTTTTTCAATTATAATTGATCCATTAGGATGATTATGTTTATTGTTAGAGAAATCGGATTTATATATAATAACATTAATTTTTTTATCATAATTATCTAAAACACTTTTTGCTCCTGGATATGGGCTAAGACCTCTTATTTTATTGTAAATCTTTTCAGATGACTCATGCCAATTTATTTTGGAATTTGATTTATCTAATTTTGGAGCCTTATTTAAGGGTTTATTTACTATTTGTTTTTTTATTACAACTTGTTTGTTGCTAAATATTTTTTTTAGAGATTTAATTAAAACATTACCACCCAATTCCATTAGTCTATCGTGAATATCTGCAGCATTTTCATTTCTAGCTATTTCTATTAATGATTGATCTATTATATTACCTGTGTCAATTTTATTATTTATAAAAAAAGTTGATACACCAGTTTGATTTTCACCATTGATTATAGCCCAATTTATTGGAGCAGCACCTCTGTATTCTGGAAGTAATGAGGCATGTACATTTATAGTCCCATATTTGGGAATTTTCCATAATATCTCAGGTAACATTCTAAATGCTACTACCACTATTAAATCTGGTTTAAAGTTTGTAATTAGATTTATAAAATTTTGATCTTTTAGATTATTTGGCTGAAGAATTTTTAGACTATTTGTTCTAGCAAACTGTTTTATTGGCGATTCTTTTAATTTCTGCCCTCTACCAGCAGGTTTGTCAGTAGAGGTAACAACTGTTAAAACATTATAATTATTTTCAATTATTTTTTCTAAAGAGGGAATTGCAAATTTTGCAGTGCCCATGAAAATAATTTTTTTTTGACTATTCATTTTAGCCCTATTTTAGTGAATTAATAATAAAATCTACTCTATTTTTTATATTGTCTTTTGGGACTATAATTGGATTGTATCCAAACTCCTTGTATGTGTTTTTTATATAGCTGTCAATAGTGATCACTTGATCAAATGATTCATAACGAATTATATCAGATGAGTATATATCTTTCCATGGTTCTAACAGAAATACCTTGTCATATCTGTATTTATCAATAATAAGTGCTAACATTTTATTATCTAATAAAGGGTTATCTTCAACACTTAAAACATCTCTTGCATTTGATTTTAAAATTTTTTTTGAAAAATGAACCTTCTTAAAATTTAAATATGCAATAATATCTGGTATTCCTCGATCAAAAAAAACATAATCAGTTTGTAGTTTTTTTGAATCATTAAACTGTTGAATCCTGCCATTTAGTAATTCCTGACTAAATAAATCAGGGTCTGACAGAAAAAGCTGCTCTATTCCCTTTTTCCTATACTTCAAAGTAATTCCTCTTGATATTTCATCGAAACATTTAAAGTTATTTTTTTTCAATTCTTCAATTAATGAACTTTTTCCTGTTCCAGGACCTCCAGTTATTAAAATTTTCTTGCTCATAAATTATAAATAATGAGTTATAAAAATCGTTATTAATGTTTAAATTAAAAAAATTAATAACCACTATATTTGTAATTACATTAATTTACAACATAAATGGATCATATAAATAAATTTTTTTACAATAATTTAAATCAACTTTTAGAGAAAACTTCTGAATGGCCTTGTGAATATTTATTCAAATTTATAGTTAAGTCTGATAAAAATAAAATTGAAATTATTGAATCCATTTTTAATAATATTGGAGCAATAATTAAAAAAAAGCAATCTAGGAATAATAATTTTACTAGCATCTCTGTTAATGTAATAATAGACAGACCTAAAAATGTAATCGAAAAATATAAAGAAGTTTCAAATAAAGTCAAAGATGTAATTTTATTATAACATAAACCTGTTATTATATATTTTTTGTATTTTGCCGACTTAAATGAATCTTCACTAATTATTTAATATAAATTTTTTATTTTGATAGACAAACTAGAATACAATACGAATCGTGAGCAATTGATAATTCCCGAATATGGAAGGCATATTCAGAAGATGATTAATCACGCATCCTCAAGAGAATCTAAGGAGGAGAGAAATAAATTAGCTAAAGCTATAATATCTATTATGGGTAATTTACAACCTCATTTAAGAGATGTCCCTGATTTTCAACATAAATTATGGGATCAGCTATTTATTATGTCTGATTTTAAATTAGATGCTGATTCACCATTTGACAAACCTTCTAAAGAAGACCTAAATACAAAACCTGATCCATTATACTATCCTCAGAATTATCCAAAATATAGATTTTATGGAAACAATATTAAGATCATGATTGATGAGGCAGTAAAATGGGAGGAAGGAGAAATGAAGGAAGCTCTTATATATACAATTGCAAATCACATGAAAAAATGTTTTTTAAATTGGAATAAAGACACCGTTACGGATGTAGTAATATTTAATCATTTATTTGAACTTTCTGATGGAAAAATAGATATTAGAAACTCAGAGGAGGTATTATTAGATTCATCAGTTTTATTACGACCAAAAAGAAAATTTGTTAATAAAAAATTTATTAAGAAAAATAATAGACCAAGAAAGAGGTATTAAAATTTACAATTATATATAATAAATGGAAACTTTTAAGATCAAAGGTGGTTTTGAATTAAGTGGAGAAATTACCCCTCAGGGTGCAAAAAATGAAGCTCTTCAGGTTATTTGCGCTACAATTCTTACTGATGACAAAGTTGTAATTAATAATATTCCAGATATTGTAGATGTAAAAACATTAATTAATCTTTTATCAAAACTTGGTGTAAATGTTCAGAAATTAACATCAAATTCTTATTCTTTCCAGACTAATAATATTAATCTCGATTATTTAGATTCTGAAGGATTCAAAAAGGATGGTCAAAGTTTACGTGGATCAATAATGATAGTAGGTCCTCTTTTAACAAGATTTGGAAAAGGCTGTATACCAAAGCCTGGAGGAGATAAGATTGGAAGAAGAAGGTTGGACACACATTTTCATGGTCTAGTTAAGCTTGGAGGAAAATTTTCATATAAAAGAAAAGATCATTTTTATACTGTCAAAGCTGATAAACTTAAAGGAACGTATATTTTATTAGATGAAGCTTCTGTTACAGGAACAGCAAATATTTTAATGGCAGCTGTACTAGCAGAAGGTAAAACAACAATATATAATGCTGCTTGTGAGCCTTATATTCAGCAATTATGTAAGATGTTAATGAATATGGGGGCTAATATTAATGGAATGGGATCTAATTTACTAATTATTGAAGGTGTCAAAGAGATAAAAGGAACTGAGCATACCGTTTTGCCAGATATGATTGAAATTGGAAGTTGGATTGGTTTAGCAGCAATGACAAAAAGTGAAATTTTAATAAAAAATGTAAGTTGGGAGAATTTAGGTCAAATTCCCAATGTTTTCAATTCTTTAGGAATAGATTTAATTAAAAAAGGAGATGACATGTTAATTCCTAAGCACAATGATGGTTATGAAATAAAAAACTACATTAATGGATCTATTTTAACAGTTTCTGATGCTCCATGGCCAGGATTTAGTCCAGACTTATTAAGCGTTGTACTTGTAGTTGCAACTCAAGCAAGAGGAAGTGTTTTAATTCATCAGAAAATGTTTGAGAGTAGACTTTTCTTTGTTGACAAATTAATTGACATGGGAGCAAAGATTATTTTATGTGACCCACATCGCGCTATTGTTATTGGACATGCTTTTAATTCTAAATTAAAAGCAACTTCAATGACATCACCTGATATAAGAGCTGGAATTTCACTAATTATAGCTGCTCTTTCAGCTACAGGCACATCAACTATCAATAATATAGAACAGATTGACAGGGGTTATGAAAATATTGATCAGAGGTTGAGATCAATAGGAGCTAAAATAGAAAGGATTTAATTATCATCTATAGGCGCAGGGCCATCAATCATTGCTTCATATTCTTCATCTCCTTTACTTTCTTTATATTCTTTCTTTATTTCATTAATAAGTTTTGGGCTTTTATATAAATCTGACATAGTCATTGCCATAGCTTTTGCAGAATAAATCATTCCTTTATGTCCAATACTCATACCTCCACATGCAACTACTGCCCATGAATGCCAAGGAGTGTCTATTGGAGCTGTTGTTACACTTAGATTAATATTTGGAACATTCCAACTTACATCACCAACATCGGTTGATCCTCCTCCAGGATGATCTAATGTTTTTCTTAAAGGTTTAATCTCAGAATCCATTCCTAGAGTTGGTTTATTGGTAGATTCTTGAATTTTTTTTGCAAATGCAATTTCCTCATCAGTATATTCAATAGGTCCAAGCAGCTCTAAGTTATCTTGCATTACTTGTCCACCAGTTCTATTTACTAATACTTCATATATTCCTGAAATTAGAGAAACTTTATAATCAACATCTGCTAAAATTGCAGCACCTTTAGCCATTTCAACAACACGATCGTAAACTGGCATCATACCTGACCTTTTGGTGTCCCTTGCTCTTACCCATATTTTAGAATAATCTGGCACTACATTAACCACTTTGCCAGCATCTTGAATATGATAGTGTATTCTTACAGTTGGTTTTACATGTTCACGGTAATAATTTATTCCTGTTGTATATAATTCAAGAGCATCTGAAGCACTTCTTCCATTCCAAGGGTCTACTGATGCATGTGCAGCTTGACCAAAGAATTCTACTTTAAAATCAATTAGAGCGAGAGATGATTGAACATCAGCCTCAGTATTAGCTGATGGGTGCCAACTTATATTAACATCAACATCATCCCATAATCCAGCTTCAACCATCCATATTTTCCCGAAGTATTTTTCTTCTGATGGTGTCCCAAAAAACTTAATTGTACCACTTATCTTTCCTTGTTCAATCATCTCTTTTATAGCAATTGCAGCCCCAAGACTTCCACTCCCAAACATATTGTGGCCACAGCCATGACCTGCACCTCCTTCGGAAATTGGAGATTTAATGGGTTCGGTTTGTTGAGAAAGACCTGGAAGAGCATCAAATTCACCCAATACTCCAATAACAGGTTTTCCTTCACCATAGGTTGCAATAAAAGCTGTTGGCATACCAGCTACACCTTTTTCAATTGAAAAACCATTTTTTTCCGCATAATCAGATAAAATTTTTGAAGACTCATGTTCATTAAAAGCAGTTTCAGCTAATTCCCATATTTCATCACTAATATTAATTAGATTTTCAGAATGCTTTTCCACTGAATTAACAATTTCTGATTTTAATTTATTAAGGTCTTGATCTGTTTTGTATATTACAGTTAAGGCTAAATCTGCAGGTGCTGTTGCTACTGCTACTTTAGCTTCTTCTACTTTGTTATTGTTACAAGCAACAAATAATGTAGTTGCTAGTAAAAGGGTAAATATTTTTTTCATTGTAACTATATTATAATATTAAAGGTAACTAAAAGTTCCGAAATATTTCAACCAGCTTTTTTTGCTAGAATCAAATATTTCATTAAAAATATTTAGTTATTTTTTGACTTAAAGGATTTGTTATAGAATACCAGTAATTAATTAGCTTTCCGGAAGGATCTATCAGGTATTTTTGAAAATTCCATCTAACAGTCGAACTTTTTTCTCCATTAAGATTTTTATTTGTTAGCCATTTATAAAGAGGATGTTGATTGTCTCCTTTAACTTCAATTTTTTCTGTTAATAAGAATGTTACACCATAGTTAATCTTACAAAACCGCGATATCTCTTGTTCATTTCCAGGTTCTTGATTGTTAAATTGATTACATGGTAATCCGATAATAACTAGCTTAGATTTATATTTTTCATGAAGCTCTTGCAGATCCTTATATTGGCCAGTAAAACCACATTTTGAAGCTACATTAACAAATAGCACATATTTATCTTTAAAGTCTGACAATTTAATAGGTTCTCCAGTAATATCATTTATTTTAATGTCATATATAGAGTTTAAATTATTCACGTTCATATTTAATTGGATTATAGTTATGGAAATTAATAAAAGTTTAAAATAATACATTATTACAATATTAAGTAAAAATTAAGATGTGTGCATAGTAATTTAAAATTTATTCTAAACACCTTTTCCAGTTTTTCAATATCTTCTTCACTATAATGAATCATTTATTTTTTAGTAGAAAATTAAATAGCAAACTAGCTATAATTGAGCCAATTACAGTTGCACCTAAGTAATAAATGAAAAAATTATGTGAAACAAGAAAACTTGATTCTAAATCCGGGTTAATTAAGCTTAGTAATGAAGGGCCAAAACTAACTGCTGGGTTAAAAACAGCACCAGAAATGTCTCCAACAGAAAAAGCTCCAGCAGCAACTGTTAATCCAATAGCTAAACCATAGTATTGGTTATTTTTAGTATCAGGATGTGTTGCAACATTAAGAATTACAAATACAAGTAAAAAAGTAAAAATTATTTCAGCTAAGAAGAAACTTGTAGTGTCACTAGTATTAGAAACAACTGATAATGCATCTGCTCCAAGTAAAACAATTGAATATGCAGCTGCAAAAGCTCCAATACATTGAGATAATATATACTTTATACATTCTGATACGGATATTTCTCCTCTAAAAATCATTGCTAAACTAACTGCAGGATTGTAATGGGCACCTGAAATGTGAGCGCCCATATATACAAGAATACTTAATCCTATTCCTATAGCAATAGGATTTCCACTTAGACCTATGATAAGAACTAGGAAGTAAGTTCCTATACATTCAATAATATACTTTTTCATAATGTTAATTTTGTTTACTTTTGTTTTGTGCAATAAAAGTATTAATAATTTACAATAATATAAGAGACATGAAAAAATATTTACTAATTCTATCGTTTATAAGCTGTGTTTATTCATTTTCACAAATTAAAACACCACAGCCAAGTCCAGCTACTTCAATAACTCAAATGGTTGGATTAACTGAAATTGAACTTGAATATTCTAGGCCTTCCATGCGAGGAAGAGAAATATTTGGAAATTTGGTCCCTTATGATAAAATATGGAGAACTGGAGCAAATGAAAATAGTGTTATTTCATTTAGTACTTCTGTTAAAATTGGTGATAGTACTGTCCCTGCAGGAAAATATTCTATTTACACTATTCCTGGAATTGATAGTTGGGAATTTATTTTATACTCTGATGCTAATAATTGGGGCCTACCTTCTGAGTGGGATGAGAATAAAGTAATTGTTAAAATCAATGAACCATCCTTTAAACAAGCTTTCCCAGTTGAATCTTTTCAATTTTCTATGGTAGATTTAAGTAACAACTCTTTCACTTTAGGTATAGCTTGGGATGATGTATACGTTCCAATTACTATTGATGTTCCAACTAGAGAAATGGTTGAAAAAAATATTCAAGATGTTATGAGTCAACAACCTAAGGCATCAGATTATTATGTTGCTGCTGTATATTATAGGCAAGAAAATATTAATACAGAAAAGGCTGTTGAGTGGATAGATAAAGCTATAGGAATGTCTGAAGAGGTTAAATTCTGGCAATTGAGACAACAATCTTTAATTTATGCAGCTAATGGCAATATTAAAGGAGCAATTAAAGTAGCTAAGAAATCATTAGAGGCAGCAAAGATTGCTAAGAATCAAGACTATGTTAAAATGAATAAAGATTCAATAGAGGAGTGGAGTAATTAATTCCTTTGTGCCAGCTGCAATAAACTAGAAATAGTAATTACAACAACACATCCAAAAACATTAAGCCATAAAAATGGCATCCAATCATTATACCACCCATAGATAATAATGATTTGAGTGATTATTGCAGCAAGAAATACAGCATTAGACTTTATAAATTTTAAAAAGAAAGCTATTAGAAAAATTCCTAGAACATTTCCATAGAATATTGATCCAATAATGTTTACCAATTGAATCAGATTATCTGCTAAATATGCAACACATGCTATTCCGATAGCTATTATTCCCCACAAGAAAGTAAAAATTTTAGTTGCCTTTACTAGCTGATCGTCTGTAACATTTTTCTTATTTCTTTTATATATATCTATTGCAGTTGTAGTTGCTAATGCATTTATCTCACTAGAAGTGGATGACATTGCTGCACTTAATATTACAGCTAACAACAAGCCAATTAACCCCTTTGGAAGATTGTCTAGAATAAAAGTTATAAAAACATAATCTTTATCATTAGTTTCTGTTTTAATGTTTTTCTCTTCTGAAGCTAAAGTTATAAGGTTTTTTGCTTCTAATCTGAGCTTTTTCTCTTTTAATTCTAATTCTGATAGTCTATCATTAGTAACAAAATCATTTTCACTAATTAAGAAATTATTTATATGATTTTGTTTTTCATTAAAGATGATATTTAGCTCATTTTGTAAATTTTTATATTCCTTCTCATAAGTTGAATTATTTACAGTGTTTATAGATTGAGGATTGAAGTTAATTGGAGAGGAATTAAATTGATAAAAAACAAACACCATAACACCTATAAAAAGAATAAAGAATTGCATAGGAATTTTTAATATTCCATTAAAAATCATTCCTAATTGCATGTCCCTTAGTGATTTTCCTGATAAGTATCTCTGAACTTGGCTTTGATCCGTACCAAAATACGACATCATTAAGAATGTACCCCCAATTAAACCACTCCATATAGTATATCGATTTTCTAGGTCAAATGAAAAGTTTAAAATCTCAAGTTTTGAATTTGTTCCAGCTATATCGATAGCGTTTCTAAAACTAACATTTTCTGGTAATAAATTTATAATTACAACCAAACATATTAGCAAACCAACAAAGATTATTCCCATCTGATATTTTTGAGTATAATTTACTGCCCTAGTGCCTCCAGAAACAGTATATATTATTACTAATAGACCTATTAAAATATTTAAAGTTGTTAGATCCCAGCCTAACACTGAGGAAAGAATAATTGCAGGCGCAAATATTGTGATACCTGCTGACAGGCTTCTTTGAATTAAAAATAATAAAGCAGTAAGTGTCCTAGTCTTTAAATCAAATCTTTGTTCAAGATATTCATAGGCTGTATAAACCTTTAATTTATGATAAATAGGTATAAAGACTACACAAACTATTATAATTGCTAATGGAATTCCAAAATAAAATTGAATGAATCCCATCCCATCATGAAATGCTTGGCCAGGAGTTGAAAGAAATGTTATTGCGCTAGCTTGGGTAGCCATAACTGATAACCCAATAGTCCACCATTTAGCTTGATTTCCAGCCTTAATGTAATCTACAGACGACTTAGCACCTCTAGTCTTTATAGTACCATAAATAACAATTGATAACAGTGTTGATACTAAAATTATCCAATCTATTAAATGCATTGTCTAGTAGTAAATAGTAATTAAGAAAAAAATAATAAAATAGATTAGGTTAATTAAGATTATCAGATTATACAATTTGTTCCACTTCAATTTTTCCATTTTCATTTCCTTATAATCCAAATTTCATGCATAGGATCCCCCTTGCTACTATAGCCGGAATGATTCCATTCATTATTTTTAATAGTGTAATTAAATTCTAAACTTAGTCCAGCTTTAGAATTATCCCTTGAAAAGAATTCTATATTTTCAGTATATATGCCATCAATTGTTGAATAGGAGCCTCCTCCAGTTCCCATAAACCTTTTTGTTTCAGTATTATATGCTATCCATTGGAATCTTTTGCCTGATAAAATCTTCATTGTTTTTCTAGGACTACTAGTATCTCTCATTTGTTTATTTCCATCTCTAACTCTTCCCGCCATTAACCATGCACCTTGAAGTTCACCTGGTTTGCCATTATCAATCCTGTAAAATGTCCGGTTGGATTCAGGAATTGATAAAGATAAATCAGTTAATTCAACCTGGAAAGTGACAACCTCTCCAACTCTTTCTGCATTACCAGTATCAAATTCAACTTTTTCTGTCATCATATTTCCGTCAATCTTCCATGTTCCACCATTCGAGCATACAAATTCCCCTGATTCTGAGTTGAATATACTTATTACTTGATATCCTTCAGCAAAAATTACTACACTCCTAAGTTTATCACCATCTTGGGATTCGTGAAGTCTTTCCCATGCACCAATTATACTTTGACTATTAGCACTTAAGCTATATAAAACGATTAAGAATAAAAAATACTTTTTCATTTAGCCCATTTATTTTGAATCTTCATAACTTGTTCAATAACATCTCTTACAGCACCCATCCCACCATTTTTATGAGAAACATAGGAACAAAAGTTTTTTACTTCTGGTGTAGCATCTTGAGGACAGCAGGGTAGACCAATTATTTTTAATACAGGTATGTCTGGAATATCATCCCCCATAAATAGTATATTCTTTTTATCTAAATCATATTTTTTTATAAATGAATTTAGTTGTTCAGTTTTATTTTCTGAACCAAGATGTATTTCCTTAATTCCTAACCCTTTAAGTCTTTTTCTTACACTTTCATTATTTCCACCTGAAATTATACATATATTGTAACCACTGTCAATAGCTACTCTTAATGCATAGCCATCTTTAACATTCATCTTTCTTAGCATATTACCCTCAGAGTCAATTAACAGAGATCCATCAGTAAGGACACCATCAACATCAAAAATAAAAGTCGAAATATTTTTTAAGCCTTCTTTATAATTATTCCCCATATTTATCTTGAATTAGTTTTGTCATTAATTCATATAATTTTTTATGGTCTTGTTTCTTTAGCGCTTTTATATGATTTACTATAATTTCATTATTATTCCTAATTGCTGGACCAGTTTGCGCATTTTCAGGATCTAATTTATGAATTTTATCTACTGTCTCGTTAATAAGGGGTTTTAAAATATTAAAATCTAGATTTTTGCTATCAAGAATTTCTTTAGCAATTGTTAACATATGATTTACAAAATTGTTAGAAAAAATTGCAGCTAAATGCAATGTTCTTCTTTCTTCATAATTCATTTCATATGATTTGCAATCAATACATTTTGATATTTTTTCTAACAACATCAAATCTTTATTATTTTCAGCTTCAATACATATAGGAACTTTAGATATTTCGAGTTCCTTATTTTTTGAGAAAGTTTGTAATGGATAGAAAATACCTCTTCTATTTTTATTATCAAGGATAGTAAAGTTTAAACTACCCGAAGTATGCACCACAAGTTTGTCAGAAATATTAAGTTCTTTTGATAAATTACCAACATATGAATCACTTATAGAAATAATATAGATATCAGCTGATTTAATGTTAGCTAAATCATCTATTATCTCCGTATCTAAACTACTTAATGCAATTTTATTTTTATCCCTACAGTACCATTGAACTAGATCAATTTGTTTGGATTCATTAAACACTTTAGATAGATGATGACCTACATTACCGGCGCCAAGCAAAATAATTTTTATCATAATTGATTAATAATGAGCAAAAAGTACAAAATTAATTGAAAATGGTATTAAATTTGTTTCTTCAAAAATATTTCGTCTTTACTTAATGCTAAAAAGATTAACAAATATATTATTCTCAAATAGACTAACAGGTTTATTATTCATTGTTTTTGCAATAGCAATGGCAATAGGTACTTTCTTAGATGCAGGTCAAGAAACTTCACCAACTCCTTATTCAAGAAATATTATTTATAACGCTTGGTGGTTTGAAGCTATAATGCTTCTATTTGTTGTGAACTTTATGGGTAATATTTATAGATATGAGTTATTATCCAAAAGAAAGTGGGCTACTTTAATCTTGCATTTATCATGGATTCTTATTTTGGTTGGTGCTTTCCTAACTAGATATGTTGGTTATGAAGGGGTGATGAGTATAAGGGAAGGTAATGTAGAGAATACTTTTATATCACAAAAAACCTATTTAACTGTATATATAGATGGTGATTATGAAATAAATGGGCAAATAGTTAGAAGAGTAATTGAAGAGCATGTTGATTTTTCACATAGATTAAACAATAAATTTAGACATAGTACTGATTATAATAAAATACCTGTTTCTATAGAATTAACAGATTTTATAAAAGGAGCAGAGGAGGATGTTGTATATGATGAAAATGGAGAGTATTATCTAAAGATTGTTGAATCAACTGGAGGTATGCCTCATAATCATTTTTTAAAAGCAGGAACAGTCCAAAGTCTTCACAATACCCTTTATACATTAAACAACTATGTTGAAGGTGCTATAAATATAACTTTTGATGATAATGGAATTTTTATTGAATCTCCTTATGATGCAGAATACATGGTTATGGCTACTATGAGTCTAGGGAAATTAAATAAAAATCAAAAAGAACCACTTAAGCTAAGATCAAGATATATAATAAATAGCCAATCAATTGTATTTCCTAAACCTGTTATTAAAGGAGTTTTTGATGTTGTAAAAAAGTCAGAGCTTTTAAAATCTGATCAAGACGCAATAGAGCTTAAAATTTCAACTCCTGCTGAAACAAAAACAGTAAAGTTATTGGGAGGTATGGGAACTAATAATCAATTTAAAAAAGTTGAAATAGGAGACCTAGCTTTCCTTTTTAAATATGGTTCTAAAGTTTATGAACTTCCTTTTAGTGTTAAATTAAATGATTTTATTGCTGAAAAATATCCTGGAACTGAAAAAAGTTATTCTGCTTTTGCAAGCGAAGTCACTGTAATAGATGAAGAAAATTTTGATTACAGGATTTTTATGAATAACATTTTAAAATACAAGGGATTTCGATTTTTTCAAGCATCATTTGACCCAGATGAAAAAGGAACAATTTTATCTGTAAATCACGATTTTTGGGGTACCACTATAACCTATATAGGCTATATACTTCTTTATATTGGCTTGTTTTCTATACTTTTTTCAAGTTTTACTAGGTTTAGTTATTTAAAGGATCAAATTCAACAACTAAAAATCAAAAAGTCTAAACTCTTACCTATTGTATTCTTTATTTTCTCGCTCACTTTAAATGCACAAGATGCTAACCCTCATCAGCCTGATAATGATAAAGTTGAGATAAATAAGATTGATTCCATTCTGTATGCAAATCAAGTTCCAGAAATTGAAGCTAAAAAATTTGGAAAAATAGTTATTCAAGATCTTGGTGGCAGAATGATGCCTGTTAATACTTATGCATCGGAATTATTAAGAAAATTAAGCAAAAGTGATAATTACAAAAATCTTGATGCAAATCAGACATTATTATCAATGTATGAGAGTCCTCTATTATGGTATAATATTCCAATCATATATCTAAAAAAGAAAAAAGGAGACTCTATTAGAAATATAATTGGAGTAGATAAGGATGAAAAACATATTGCACTTGTTGACTTTTTCACTGAAATGGGCGATTATAAACTTGCACCTTATCTTGAAGAAGCCTATAGAACAACAGTTCCTAATGCTTTCCAGAAAGAGTTTAAAGAGATAGATCAAAGAGTAAACCTTCTATACAATGCTCTTGAAGGAACCTCTCTTAGACTTTTCCCAGTTATTAATGATGAAAATAATAGGTGGATTTCTGCAACTGAAAATAGGGAGGATAATAAAGTGATTAAAGACACTTTATATTCAAATTTTATTAATACTGGTTTTAAAACTTATTTATATTTTTTAAACGAAGGAAAAAGATCAAATGATTTTAGCGAATCAGATAAAGTATTAAATGCAATTTTAGATACTCAGTATAGATATGGATCTGAGGTAATGCTTGCAGAATCTAAGATAGAATCAGAAGTATTATATAACAAATATGATATTTTCAGAAGTCTATTTAGCTGGTATCTTTATGCTGGTTCATTATTATTTATAGTTTTAATTTTTCAAATTTTCAATAACAACCGTGTTATTAATTCCTTAATTACAATTTTTAAATATTCTATTTATTTGCTATTTGCTTTACATGCTGCAGGACTTTGTTGGAGATGGTATATATCTGGCCATGCTCCATGGAGTGATGGTTATGAATCAATGATATATATATCCTGGGTAACAATGCTATTTGGTATTGTATTTGGGAGAAGAAGTGATTTAACGATAGCTTCTACAGCATTTGTTGCTTCAATGATTCTTATGATAGCACATTGGAGCTGGATGGATCCTGCTATAGCAAATCTAGTACCAGTCCTTGATAGTTATTGGCTGATGATACATGTTTCGATTATTGTTGGTAGTTATGGTCCATTTACCTTAAGTATGATACTAGGACTGGTTACATTGATTTTAATTACACTAGTTAACAATAAGAACAAAGAAATAATGGCACTAAATATTAGAGAATTAATAATAATTAATGAGATGTCACTTACCGTTGGATTGGTAATGTTAACTATTGGAAATTTTTTAGGTGGAATGTGGGCTAATGAAAGTTGGGGAAGATACTGGGGATGGGATCCAAAAGAAACATGGGCATTAATTAGTATTATGATTTATGCATTTGTTTTACACATGAGAATAATTCCTTCACTAAAGAGTCAATTTGCTTTTACTATTGCTTCAATTATATCTTATGCAACTATACTTATGACTTACTTCGGGGTTAATTTCTATTTATCAGGCTTACATTCATATGCAAAAGATGACCAACAAATTAGTTTTTTATATTCAGGTTTAACATTATTAATAGTCTGTATTCTAGCACTTTTAGCATATCCTAAATATTCAAAATATTTAAAAAATAATTGTAAATTTAATTTAGATCAGTTATAATGAGAAAAAATATAAAAGGAATCAATACTATATGCACCCATGTTGGGGAGATTAAAGACAAGCAGTTTGGCGGTGCAGTTTCGCCTATATATACTTCTACATCTTACGCTTATATTGATGCTGACATTAGTAGATATCCTAGATATTCTAACACTCCGAATCAAGAGTATTTGTGTAAGAAAATTGCCGCATTAGAGGAAACAGAAACAGCCATGATTTTAGGCTCTGGAATGGCAGCAATTAGCACAACTCTTCTATCTCTTTTAAGTTCAGGAGATCACATTTTATTTCAGAATGACATATATGGTGGAACTAGAAATCTAGCTGAAGCTCAATTTGATCGTTATGGTATTGAATATTCTTTTACTGAAGGTTTAGAGGTTTCTGATTTTGAAAAAAAAATCAAGGATAATACGAAAGTGATTTATATTGAATCACCTTCAAATCCAATACTAAAGATAGTAGATATTAAAGCTGTTGCTCAGTTGGCAAAGTCAAGAAATATACTATCAGCTATTGATAATACTTTTGCAACTCCAGTTATTCAAAAACCTTCAACTATGGGAATTGATATAGTCCTTCATAGTGCTACTAAATATTTTGGAGGCCATAGTGATATTTGTGCCGGTGCAGTGGCAACTTCAGAGGATCTAAAAGAAACGATATGGAGTTTGTCAAAAAATTTAGGAGGAAGTTTAAGTGATTATACTGTTTGGTTATTAGAGCGCAGTATGAAAACTTTAGTAGTAAGGGTTAAAGCTCAACAGGAAAATGCTATGAAATTATCTAAGTATCTGTATGATCATAATTTAACAAAAACAGTATATTATCCTGGACTTACTACTCATAAAAATCATGATCTAGCTAAAAGACAAATGGATGGGTTTGGAGCTATGATGTCTTTTGAATTTGATGATAGTATACATGTAAATACCTTCTTAAAATCACTTGAATTAATAAAACCATCTATGAGTTTAGCTGGAGTTGAAAGCACAATGCTTGTGCCAGCAGAAACCTCACACCATTTGCTAAAGGAAGAAGATCGTTTAAAACAAGGAATCACAAATAATCTAATTAGATTTTCTGTTGGAATTGAAGATACGGAAGATATTATCCAAGATATTGAACAAGCTATAGTAAAAACAATTAATAAGTAATTAATAAAGATTATGATAAAATTAGATATACTAGCTATTGGGGCACATCCTGATGATGTTGAATTGGGTTGTGCAGGAACTATTGCTAAAGAGATAAGCAATGGTAAAAAAGTTGGTATAGTTGATTTAACTAGGGGTGAATTAGGAACTAGGGGAGATGCTCAAACTAGAGATGCTGAATCTAAAAATGCAGCTAAACTTTTAGGAGCGGAATTCAGAGAAAATTTAGATTTTTTAGATTGTTTCTTTACAAATGACAAGGAACATCAAATGAAATTAGTTGAAATAATTAGGAAGTATAAACCTAACATTGTTATATGTAATGCAATTCAAGATAGACATATTGATCATTCAAAAGCAGCTAAACTTGTTGGAGATGCATGTTTTCTTAGTGGTTTAAAAAAGATTTCTACTACTAGTGATTCTGTTTCTCAAGATCCGTGGAGACCTGTTAATCTGTATCATTACATACAATGGAACAATAATAAACCTGATTTTGTTGTTGATATATCTGGCTTTATAAAAAGCAAGTTAGATGCGGTTATGTGTTATAAATCTCAGTTTTATGATCCAAATGATAATTCTAATGATACTCCAATTTCTACAAAAAACTTCTTAGATAGTATTGAGTACCGTGCAAGGGATTTAGGAAGGTTAACAGGAGTTGAATATGCTGAAGGATTTAATGCTTCAAGAACACCAATTATTGATCATATTTCAGATTTAAAATAAAATTTTAAAACCTTTTGTAGAGATTTACAAATTATTTACATTTGCATTCCTTATGGTGGTTGTAGTTCAGTTGGTTAGAACGCCTGATTGTGGTTCAGGAGGTCGCCGGTTCGAGTCCGGTCTTCCACCCAGATAAAACCCTTGATATTTCGAGGGTTTTTTTGTTTAGATATTTAGCAAAGAACTTAACTAAAGGTACAAAATATTGGCAATTATATGGCAACTCATTTGGCACTAACTCCTTGCAATCACTTAACTTGTTACTATTTTCCAAATTCTTCAACAGATAAAAATTGGGATCAATACGAAAACACTTGTAATTAATTTTATAGAGTTAAAATCTTTTACCAATTGAAACGCCTCCTCTTACAATTCCTATTGATCTACCGTCGTTATTATATTCATCAGGATCATATAATAAATTTCTACCAAACCCAAATAAAATTTCAAAAGTAAAACCTTTTCTATTGATCCATTTATTACCAACAGCAAGGCCTGGTGCTATATCAAAGTAATTCTCCATTCTTGCTTCTCCAAAAGCAAATTTTGAAAAAGCTTCAGCAAAGAATCCCTTACTTCCAAAATCTTCTGATTTTGAAAAATAGAATCTGTAATAAGGTGTTATTACAAATTTATCATTCCAGTCAATCCCATCATCATTATTACTACCTAAATTTAAAAAAAGTGTTGCTCCAAAACCAGAAGATGAGTCATTGGTTTTTTCATATCCCACAGTTAATGCAGGGAATATTAATAAATCTAAGAAATCAATTTTTAATTCATTTTGTCCTAATGAACTTGTAAATTCTTCAATTTGTTTATCTGATTTAATAACAACAACTTCATTGACATCGTTTTGTGCAATTAGAATAGATGGAATGATTAGAAATATTAATACGAATTTTCTCATGATTTTTTTTTTTGCAATATAATAAATGTTTCTTATAATAGTCCTTATAAAATATTTAATAGAAGGAACGAGGTAATGATAAAAATTGAATACAAAAAGTAGTCAAATTATTTATCTAAAATCGGGCAAGTTTCAATATGTGCTCCTTTAATATATCCTGTGCTGGTTAAGAATTCCTTTGTTATTTCATTTCCAGTAAACTTAAAATTCTCTTTAAATAATATCACCCAATCATTTAGATTCAAGTTAGAATCATTTTTAATTTTAAGCCAAGATTTAAAAGAACCATATTTTTTTTGTAATTCTAATATTTTTCTTGCATTAAATATTACGGCATTTATCTTCAATTTATTTCTAACTATTCCTGAATTAGCTAGCAAACGACTAATATCAGGCTTGTCATAATCAGCAATTTTTTTAATATCAAAATTAGAAAATGCTGTTCTGAAATTATCTTGCTTATTTAATATAGTTGTCCAAGACAACCCTGCTTGGTTAATCTCCAAAATTAATCTACCAAACAATTCATTGTCAGAATCTATCTTAAAACCATATTGAGTATCGTGATAAACTCTATGAATGTTGTCGTCTGGTAAATTTTTAACATATTCGCAGTAAGAATTCGGTTTTTCCAATTAGTTTAATATTTATTAAATTTAAACAATGAAACATGAATTTGAACAAAAAAAATGGGAAAAACTACCACTTTTTTCAATAAGATTTAAAATCAATTATTGGATTTTAAAAAAAATTGGTTTAGTTTTTTTTGGTATACTTGCAGCTATAATGGGAATATTACTAACCATTTTATTCTATGAATACATTATTAATATTTAATCACTTTTAATTCTCTCCTTTCTATTGGCTAATTCCCAAGCTGTGTGAAAAATAAGTTTGGTTCTTAACTCTAATAAATCGTATTGAATTTTATCTGGAGTATCTGTTGATTTATGATAATCTTCGTGAGTTCCGCTAAAATAAAATATAATTGGAATATTATTTTTTGCGAAATTATAATGATCTGATCTATAGTAAAATCTTTCAGGATGTTCTTCATCATTGAATTTGTAATCTAGATCTAATTTTGAATAGAGATTATTAATTTCTTCACTAATATTATGAAGTTCTGTACTTATTTTATCACTCCCAATCAGATAAATATAATCCCTATTGCGTTTAGCCCTTTGAGGGTCTGTTCTTCCTATCATATCTATATTAAGGTCGGTAACAGTATTTTCAAGTGGTACTATAGGATTGTCAGTATAATATTTTGATCCTACTAACCCCATCTCTTCTCCAGTTACATGTAGAAATATAATTGATCTTTTAGGGCCTTTGCCATCCTTTACAGCTTGACTAAATGCCTCAGCTATTTCAAGAATTGCAACTGTACCAGAACCGTCATCATCTGCACCATTATATATTTCACCGTCCTTAACTCCAATATGATCAAGATGTGCGGAAATTATAATGTATTCATCAGGGTATTTTTCCCCCTCTATATACGCTATTACATTTTTTGGAGTTAAATCTGTCTTTGACCACCATTTTTCAAATCTTTTAGGAGGAAGTATAGTTTGAAAATATGTATCTTCTTGAAGAGGATTTATATTATTAGATACATAGTGATTTTCTAAAAATTTTATAGCTAATTCTTGTCCTTTACTTGGAGTTCCTCTTCCTTCAAATTCATCAGAGGCATAGATATATAATTTTTCTTTAAGTTCCTCAGCCTTTATAGTTTTAGAATATTTAAGAGATTTTCTATCTTTTTTAATCTGAGAAAAACTCTGATTGAAATAAGATAAAAATAATGCAAAAGATATTATAGGTATTAATTTTCTAAATCTCATATTTATAATTTATTGTATTTATTAAACTGCCAATTCCTTTATACTTGAGATAAAATGCTCTAAATCTTCCTCATTAGTATAAACATTTGGACTTATTCTACAACCGACAACATTTTCGTGATTTATAGCTACAGTAAATATCTGATATTTATCAAATAGTATTTTAGCTAGTTTATTAGGATCTAAATTTTTAATCCCAACATTTGCTATTCCACAACTTCTATATTCTTCAACAGGAGTATTTATAATAACATTTTTAATACCCCTTAATTTGTCAGACCAATATCTTTGAATATATCTAAGTCTATTTTCCTTTCGTTCCACACCAATCATTTCCTGATAGTCTAATGCGTTATCAATAGCTAAATCAGTATATACAGGATGTGTGCCAATATGATTTAATCTTAGGATGTTATCTTCTTCATAAACATGACTTGCAAGAAGAGGATTGATTTTTGAAACTTTATTTTTTGAAATATATAAAATTCCAACTCCTAAAGGAGTGCTTAGCCATTTATGGAGACTAGATCCATAATAATCACAATTTAACTCACTGATATTTACTTTAAAATGCCCTATACAATGAGCTCCATCTACCATAACTTCAACTCCATATTTGTGAGCCATATCACATATCTTTCTTATAGGGAGTATATGACCAGTAATATTTACCATATGACAAACCATTATAAGCTTTGTTTTAGAAGTTATTTGGTCCTCATATAATTTTACTATTTCTTCATCAGACTTGGGATGATTTGGTACAGAAACAACTTTATTAACTACTCCATGTCGTTTTGAAACCAATTTAAACATCTGTTGCATAGCCCCATAGTCTTGCTTGGCATAAATTGCCTCATCACCTTTTTTCCATGGAAAACCACCAATTATTAAATCAAGTGATTCGGTAGTATTTCTTGTCACTACTAATTCTTCTGGGCTGCAGTTTAGAAAATTAGCTAAGCGAGCTTCTATTCTTTTATTATCCGTATCTCTATTATTTCTCATATAATAGGATCCTTCAATATTTATTTTTTTAACATGAGTGATGAAATTATTTAGCGTAGGATTTGGCACTATACAATAGTAGCCGTTTTCAAGATTTATATAGTCTTTTTTTAAGGTATAATCTTCTCTAATTTTTATCCAAAAATCTGTTTTTGAAAGATTATTTCGTTTAGAATAATCTTCAAATTTATGATTACTGCTTAAATCAAGTGATAAGAACGGTGATCCGATTGCAGCCGTACCAAATATTTTTAAAAAATCTCTTTTATTCATCAATTAAATAACACTCTATTGGGAACATCAATATAATCTTTTTTTATTTAATTTCTTTATATACCTCCTCAAAAGGAATCCTATATCTTTCACTATAAATTCCTTTCTCATCTCTAATTCCGCAACCAATTACCATATTAATTTCAGTACTTGAAGGTAGATTTAAAATCTTCTTTATTCTAGATGTATCTGAACCTTCCATTGGACAAGTATCATAGCCAATTTCAGCCATACTTAGCATAAAATTTTGGGCGGCTAGTGCTGTGCTTTTATGCGATACAATTCTAATATCACTTAATCTAACTTCTCTGAATATAGGTCTAAATATTCCTACTATTTGAAAAAATATATATCTAAGCAATCCTAATATGCCAAAAAAACTTGTATACATTATTGGTATGGCGATTTTGTAATATCTTAAAGCCATTTTTCTATTTTTCTCAGTATTCTTACCCATTTTTTTATCAAAAACTGAGTTTAAAAAATCAATATTTGCTTTAGCTCTTTTTCTCCAAAGATCTTTCCTAACTACAAAAACCACCATTTGGTTAGCTGTTCTTGCTGCATTTTGGTTAAAGCATGCTTTTTTGGCAATAGAATCTAGAACAGTTTTATTAATAATATGATAGAATTCCCATGTTTGTAAATTGCTACTATTTGGAGCAAGGCTAGCATTAATTATGCACTTTTTGACCTTATTAGGATCTATACTTTCTTTTTTAAATATTCTAACGGATCTTCTATATTCTATAGCCTCTGTAACAGTTCTTTTCATTAATTTCTAATCTGGTTAGCTATTGCTATTAATTGTGATTGATTTTGCTGATCATTATCTGATAATGGTAATTGAATTGGGTTAAGTAAGTTAGGAATTTCAAAAGGATTTTCTTCTAAGTTGTATAAAGCTTCTGAGCCATCTTCAAATGACATATATTTATGAGTTAAATTTCTTACAGCAAAGTAATTATTACCCAATTCTGAATATATGTGTGATCTATTATTGCTACCACCAGAATTTAATAGATCTTGAAAACTAATACTGTCATGTATTTCATCTGTACTAATCCCACATAATTCACTAATGGTTGCAAAAATATCAGTAGTGCTAATTAATGCATCTTCTTGAGCATTGATTCTGCTAACATCCTTACCTGAGATTATCATAGGAACATTTATTCCTCCTTTATAAAGAGACCCTTTTGCTCTCTGGGAATGATATTGTTGAACAACTTGACCTGGTGTTCCATTATCACCTAAAAATATAATTACTGTGTTTTCTAGATCTTCACTACTAATACTATTAAAAATTCTACCCATTTCACTATCAATTGCTTCAATTGCAGCTAGGTAATAGGGTAGTGGATTGGCATCAATACTAGTTTGATCTTCTGGCAAACTTCCTTGATAATGTAGATCAGAAGGAGGTACGTGAAATGGAGTATGAGGAGCATTATATGCAAGCCATAAAAACCAAGGTTGCTCTTGATCATTTATCCATGTAATAGCATCATCTGTAAGTTTGGTAGTAGTATACTCATTAGAAGTGTTTACTTGTCCATTTTCTGTATGCTGCCAATTATAGTATGATTCAACACTTCCTTGTGTCATACCTGAAAAGAACCCAACTCCCATATCATTAGGATGAGAGGGTTGAGCAGGCGAACCTAAATGCCACTTGCCAATTACAGCATTAGTATATGTATTTTCAGTATTAGTGCTTATATACCTCTGCAATGAAATTTCTTGAGTAGACAGGTTGTCACCAGCATCTAGGACATTAGTTCTATACCCGTATTTTCCAGTTAAAATAGTTGATCGAGTAGGAGAGCAAACTGGATTGGACCAAACATTATTGAACCTAATACCAGAATTAATTAGATTTTGAAGATTCGGCATATTAGGTTTTAATGTGCCTATATTATAACCTGGACTAGCATCTAATCCCATGTCATCAGCTATAATAAGTAATACATTAGGATTAGTATTGTCATCCGGAGGCGGAGGACAGCAATCATCTTCATCACTTTTACATGATAAAGCTAGAAGAATGAATGCTAAAAATAAGTACAGAAAATTTTTCATATAACAATTAGATTTTAGAAAGTAATTTTCTTTTGTATTGTGTCCTGATCTCTTTTAACTACAACAGATGTAGAATCTCCAGATTTAAATTTAGACAATGCTTTCATATAGCCCATCATATCTTCAACATCATATTCTCCTAGCTTAATCACTATATCACCCTTAATCAATCCTGCTTTATATGCTGGTCTATTTTGAGTAACTGCATCTATTCTCATACCACCCTTATTAAACATATAGTCTGGCATAACCCCTAACGATACTTTAAAGCTAGGCACTTCTTCTGTCTCATTTTTTGTCTTTCTAAAAACGAGTTTTTTATCATCATTAAGATCAGAAATTATTGAAAATATATAATCTGATATTTCTTTAACCCCATCAAAATTTATTTTTTCAGAATCATCGCTTGGTTTATGATAATCAGAATGTTGTCCCGTAAAAAAATGTAAAACAGGAATATCATTTATATAAAATGAAGTATGATCAGAAGGTCCTACTCCAGATTCATTTTCAATGACATTAAAAGACTTATTATTAGAATTAATAGTTTGCTTGAAAATAGGCGAGGTACCTACACCATATATAGCAAGAGATTTATCTTCCTTTAATCTACCAACCATATCTAGATTTATCATATAATTTATAGAGGAAAGATCAATTGTAGGATTTTTTACAAAATAATTAGATCCAAGTAGTCCCATCTCTTCTCCGGAAAAAGCTATAAACAGGTAATTATTATTGCGATTATTAAACTTAAGCTGATTAGCTAAATCTAGCATTAATGCAGTTCCGCTAGCATTGTCATCAGCCCCATTGTGTATTTCACTACCAACATATAATGAACCTTCACCGCCATATCCAAGATGATCATAATGAGCGCCAATAACTACTGTATGTTCTGCATTATTATCAATATAGCCTATAACATTTTTAGAAGATATCATAGTATCATTTTCTGTTTCATCAAACAAAACTTGACCATGTGGATTAGAGGGGTTGTTAAAACTAAAATCTTGAAAATATGCATTAGTGCCTTTAGTTTTTATTTTTAGGCTTTTAAATCTATTGGCTATATAATCTGCAGCAATTTGTTCACCTTTAGACCCTGTTTTTCTTCCTTCTAATTTATTATCTGCCAGATAGTTAACATCATCATAAATTCTATTTACGTATGAAATATTATTATCACAGGAAATTATAGTAATAAAAAGAATAAATTTTGCTAGAAATTTCATATTAATGTAATTAAATTTGCACAAAAATATAAAACCCTTTAGTTAATGAAAAACCTATTTTCAATTTTATTTTTAACATTAATTTTTTCTTGTTTAGATACTTCAAATGAAAACAAATTAATATACCAAGATGAATCGAATTTCTCATCTATTAGACAAGTTACTTTTGGAGGTGATAATGCAGAAGCTTATTGGAGTTTTGATGATAAGAATTTAGTTTTTCAATCTAATTATAATAAGTGGGGATTAGAATGTGACCAAATATTTTTAATGGGAAGTGAGGATACTTTTGAATCAAAAGCTCCTTATATGCTTAGTATGGGCTATGGAAGGACAACATGTGCATATTTTATGCCTGATAATAAACATATACTTTATGGTTCAACTCATTTGCAGGATAATAAATGCCCTGAAGTTCCATTGAGAAGAGAAGGGAAATATGTGTGGCCTATTTATGATTCTTTTGACATATTTATTTCAGACTTAGAAGGAAATATAGTTAATCAATTAACAAAAGAAACAGGATATGATACTGAAGCCACCATTTCACCAAAAGGAGATAAAATAGTATTTACTTCAACTAGAAGTGGAGATCTTGAATTATATACAATGAATTTAGATGGGTCTGACGTTAAACAAATTACAGATGTTTTGGGTTATGATGGTGGTGCCTTTTTCTCACCTGATGGATCTAAAATTATATTTCGTGCTTCTAGACCTAAAACCAAGGATGAAATTGATGAATATAAGTCTCTATTTTTAGAAGGGCTAGTGCAGCCTACAAACATGGAACTATTTATTTGTAATTCTGATGGTAGTGATTTGAGACAATTAACATTTTTAGGAAATGCAAATTGGAGTCCGTTTTTTCATCCTTCGGGTAAAAAAATAATTTTTTCTTCAAACTATGAAGCTGAAAGAGGCTTTCCGTTTAATTTATATATGATTGATATTGATGGGAAAAATTTAAAGAGAATTACACATAGTGATACTTTTGATGCTTTTCCAGTTTTTTCAAATGATGGTAAAAAATTAGCTTTTTCCTCAAATAGAAATAATGGAGGCACTAGAGACACAAATTTATTTATTGCCGAGTGGAGGGATTAGCTTTTAATTCACCATACTTTTTGATGCAACGGTTCTAAATCCTAGGTGTTCAAGAGAAGTATCTGGAGTTGAGCTCATTTTTGCAGATATTCTATAACTAATACAATATTCAATATTACAAAGAAAGGACCCACCTTTTATAACTTTTTCTTGTGCATAAATATTATTTGGATTAAATCCATATTCAGCCCCTTTTGGATTATGGCATGCAGCGGTATCTTCTAAAAGATCTTTATAGTAATTAACATTATACCAATCTGAGGTCCATTCCCAAACATTTCCAGCCATTCCATATAGGCCAAAATCGTTTGCAGGGAAAGACTTAACAGGTGCTAGGTTTTCATAGTCATCCATTTTAGAATTTTTAAATGGAAAAACACCCTCCCATGTGTTTGCTTTATCTTTTAAAGAATCATGGTTATTCCCCCAAAAATAAATAGCATTTTGTCTGTTTGCTCTTGCAGCATATTCCCATTCAGCTTCTGTTGGAAGTCTTCTCCCTGCCCAATTACAATAGGCTAAAGCATCTTCATATGATATGTGAACCACAGGGTAGTTGTCTTTATCAATAATGTCATTATTACCTTTAGGGGTTTTCCAATTAGCTCCAATTTTCCATTTCCACCACTGTGAAACATCTGTAAAATCTGTTATAGGATGAGTAGTCTTTGTAAAAATTAATGAACCTGCCTTAAGAATGGAATCGTGAGGTTTATCTGTGCCTTGAGGTAATTGTTTTGCTAAATCTTCCCAATTAATATCCCTCTCAGCTGTAGTTATATAGCCAGTTTCTTTAACAAAATATCTAAACTCTTTATTTGTAACTGGAGATATATCCATATAGAACCCGTCTATATGAACTAGGTGTCTAGGTTTTTCATTGATGAGTGCAAGTGTGTCATTGTCTAAAGCTCCTTGATAAAAAGATCCACTAGGGATCCATACCATTCCTTCAATTACTTTATCTGTTTTTTCTAAACAGTTAATAAGAAGAATAAATAAAATAACATAAAGATATTTCAAAGATATATTTTTAGATATTTCTAATTTTTTTCTCCCATTTCCATGCTGATAAAATGGCATCATCTAGAGAATATTTTGGACTCCATTTAAGTTCTTTTATTGCTTTAGAGTTGTCTGCATATGCACTTTCTACATCACCCGCTCTTCTTTTTCCAATCACATAATTCAATTTTACTCCAGTACATTTTATAAAGGAATCTATTACCTCTAAAACACTTAATCCTTTCCCGGTTCCGATGTTATAAACACTGTAATTGTCTTGATTCCTTTTTTCAATTAGATTTTCTAAGGCTACAATGTGTGCTTTTGCTAGATCCACTACATGAATGTAATCTCTAACACAGGTGCCATCAGGCGTGTTGTAATCATCACCAAAAACAGTAATTTCTTTATAAATTCCTGCAGCTGTTTGAGTAATAAAAGGAACAAGATTTTGAGGAATTCCTAAAGGCAACTCTCCAATATGTCCAGAATGATGAGCTCCAATTGGATTAAAATAGCGAAGAGCGGTAATATTTATTTTAGTATTAGTCTTGGCATAATCAAATAAAATTTCTTCACTAATTTGTTTGGTGTTACCATAAGGAGATTCAGCTTTTTTTATAGATTCTTCCTCTGTAATAGGCAGATTTATAGCTTGTCCGTATACAGTACATGAAGAGCTAAATATTAAGTTAAATGAGAGATTACGATTGTCAATTTCTTGAAGAATATATATTAAACTAGATAGGTTATTTTCATAATATTTAAGAGGTTTTTCTACACTTTCTCCAACTGCTTTGAAGGCAGCAAAATGTATTAATCCTATTGCATCATTATGCCGGTCAAATAGCTTTTTTACATTTTCTTTATTTTTTAAGTCTAGTTTTTCAAATAGTGGTTTTAAATGAGAGATTTTTGATATTCCATCCAAAACCTCTATAGAGCTATTTGATAAATCATCTACAATTACTACTTGGAATTTTTTAGATAATTCCACAGCAGTATGAGAGCCTATATACCCCAAACCACCTGTAACTATAATTTTATTCACAGCTTTATTTAAAAGATTTTTACACTTTGAAATATACAAAAATTAACTTTTATAAAGGTTTGCCATTTTTCTGGTTTATTTTAGAATAATTTATTTTTTTAATAAACCAAAGCAATTTAATGCCGAATAATTTTGATAATTTCAAGCATTTATCTTAAATTGTTGTTTCATCTTCTTTTTTTAGTTCTACCTAATTCTACAGGCATAGGAGATTTTTATTCACTAAAAAGAAGAAAAAAATATTAATTTTAAAAATAAAACCATGAAAAAACATTACTATTTACTATTTACAATTTTAATTGCTTCACTTTCTTTTGGGCAAATTGCATCAGATGATTTTACTTATTCAGATGGGAGTCTTGTTGGAAATGGAGCTTGGGTAACCCATAGTGGAACTGCAGGTGATCTATTGGTTTCATCAGGTCAGGTAGTTGTTCAACACGGCACACCTAGTGAAGACGCAAATTTACCATTTACACCAGTTTCTGGGGTCTTATATTTTGGAATAGATTTCACTGTGGATTCGTCAAGTGATATACCAGGAAGTGATAATGAATATTTTGCACATTTTAAAGATTCTGGCAATGGCTTCCGTGCTCGTCTAGATGTTGTGCCAGGTACAGCTGGTGGTAATTATACAGTTGGTATTTCATCATCTACTTCTACCGCACAAGCAACTTGGGGTACAGATTTATCATTTGGTGTAACGTATCGAGCAATTGCGAAATATGATCAAGATAATGGTTTAGCTGAATTATGGATAGACGCTTCATCTTCGGGTGACACTTCTATTTCCGGTAACACTGCTACTGCTACATCTATTGAATCATTTGCTTTACGTCAATCTGATTCAGATAATAATGAGACTATTACTGTTGACAATTTGGTTGTAGGTCAGACTTTTGCTGAAGCTTTAGGGGCTTCTTCAACAACTGAATCAATTCCATGGTCTGATGACCTAGAAGGAGATTTAAGTGAGTTCACTACTTATCAAGCTAGTAGTGGTACTGGTATGTGGGCCATA
>Ga0209554_1000307_pt1 | contig 40813 bp, 29 predicted proteins | sample MarorgKNORR_S2LV_5_FD_188221 | JGI IMG/M metagenome (GOLD analysis project Ga0209554, IMG submission 188221) | Marine microbial communities from the Southern Atlantic Ocean, analyzing organic carbon cycling - Bottom_A/KNORR_S2/LV (SPAdes) (version 2) | ecosystem: Environmental > Aquatic > Marine... | reverse complement strand
CCCGAGTTTATCGGTTCCGATTCCACCATAGGAATCCGAATCCTTGGCCCAGATCTGGATGGGTTCATCCTCACCATCGTGGGTCGCCACCTTCTGGTATGTGGTCATAAAGTTCTTGGCAATGTTCAAATTAACATTTCACCTCTTACAAACCATTTAGGAGGGGGTTTATTTCCTTACACGGCACATCCATAAACACCTCCGTTCGATATAAATAGAGTGTACCAAACTTAGTACTGTCCAAAATAAAGTGGGCACAGTTCTGTCTACCTTCTTGCGTCGGCTGACTTCCCTGTGCCCGGGGTGGATTCGGTCCCCCGACCCTAAGGTCAGGTTCCCTTATCCGGCGTTCACTTTGTTTCCCCCGGCATCCCGGTCGTTTCCCAGCGAGCGGCAACAATCGTTTCCCCCTGTCCCTCCAAGTTGTTTCCCTCCTTTCCCGCTCCAATCGTTTCCCCGGTGTCCCGGTTCTTTTTCCCTTTTTGCGTTTCAGGATCGTTTCCCCCTGGCCTTCCAAGTTGTTTCCTTTGCTGCTTTCCACACCCCTTTGTGTTGGTCTCTATACCCGAAGGTTTAGTTTCCCAGAATGCGGAACTCACGATAGATAGGGGGAGTATATAGAACCTTTCAGGTATACTTAAATAGGATGAATGCGCGAAACGATTTTCGCGCTATTTTTTGCAGTGTTTTGTACCTAACTTTTCCAAATATGGCCTGTGTCGTCCAGATCGAAAACTGACCTCAGCAACTCATCTGTAAACTTCTTACCAATATCATCGGCCGCGTCAAAATAAGAACGCAACTCTTCCATATCGATCTCGCCCTTCTCAACATCGAAACCGGCATTAACTTCAAAGTTGAAAATTACCTCAGTTCCTTCTTCATCCAGAACAAAGGACCGGAGATAGCCCGACTCTACCAATAACTCACCTAAGTCAATGAGTTTCTTTCCTCTTTCCGTACTGTAGATCTCAAACCTTACCCTAGGCATATAATTGCATTTAGGTTGTACTATAAGTGAATGTTTGCCATTCGGCAGACTTCATCGAAATGTTGTTTTTCAACCGGTTGAACCGATAGTCTCTGGCCACGCTTGATGACCAGCATTCCTTCCAGTGCGGAATTATCTTTTAATTGATCTAAAGTCACTATTTCATCAAACTTGGTTACTGGTTCCATATCAACCAGAAACCATCTAGGTACCTCTTCCGTGGCCTTAGGGTCATAATACTTGGACTTCTCGTCAAACTGTGTGATGTCAGGGTAGGATTCCTTGCATATCTGGGAAATGCCTGCAACATGTGGTGGCTTGGTATTGGAATGATAATACAGTACCATATCTCCAATCCTCATCTTATCGCGCATGAAATTACGGGCCTGGTAATTGCGGACCCCATCCCAATGGGTGCTGCCGTCCTTTACCAGATCCTCATACGAATATACATGGGGCTCACTCTTCATCAACCAATGATTCGTCACTTTGATAATTCCTTAGCCTGATTAACCCATTCATCACGCTTAACTCTTCCTGGGAAGAACTCTATGGCTAGATTGACCTCATCCTCCAAATCAGGGGTCATCTTGGCTATCTGTTCAATTTTGTAAATACCTAATGCATTCAATTTCTCCTCAATGAAAGGCCCTATTCCTTTGAGGAGCTTCAAGTCATCCTTATCGGATGCGGATGCTGTGCCAATTATTCCAAAATCGATTGTTTCGGCCTTGGCTGCAATACGATCCAACTCCGCCTGTTTGGGATCAAGCGCTTCTTCTGACTTATCTTTCTCTACAACCTCAATTTGTACTTCACCCTTGAATTTGCCCTTCGAATGTTTCATCACAACTTCATAAGTATATGTTCCTGCTTTCTCAGGATATCCTGAGATTATTCCTGTCTTTGAATCTATATCTAACCCTTCCAACAGATCTCCAGAGATTGCATATCTTACTCGTCTCAGTCCATCGGAATTCGTCTTCTTGATGTACTTCTTGGTGTACTCATGCAAGGACGGAAACATTCGTAGCTCTGGCATATTATCGCCTAGAACACGTGTAACAGGATTTGGTTCGTAAATCAATGAATTATTGTATTTTCTAATTAGAAGTGGTATCAATAAAAGCAACAACAACAACAGGACTAAACAACAATTCTCTGCCCAGGTTCGGTTCTGTGAAACACTGGTGGATCCGCTTTTGACCGTTGTTGACTCTGCCTGCCGCATGTCATTAGTTCCATCACTATCTTTGTCTGCAGGATTGCCATCTAAATCTGGATCGTATTCCTCACTATCCAGCACCCCGTCCTCATCGAAGTCGCCGTTGGGATCTGTGGGTAAGGGATCCCAATTGTCTGGAATTCCATCGGCATCGGTATCCACAATCAATGGATCCGAACCTAGTGTAGCTTCATTTTCATCTGAAAGACCGTCTCCATCATCATCGGTATCGGCATTATTTCCAATACCATCACCATCAGTATCCAACCATTCAGCTGAATTTGCTGGGAATACATCGGCACCATCATCAAATCCGTCATTATCATCATCCGGGTCGGTACTATCTGGATCGAAATCCCCATCCGTATCTAACGGTGTGCTTTCGATATCCAGGGGATCTGAGCCTTCTGCAATCTCCACCGTATCATTGTAACCATCACCGTCATCATCTAGATCCGCGTTGTTTCCAATTTCATCTCCATCTGTGTCTAACCATTCAGTCTCGTCTATTGGGAAAGCATCTGTAGCATCACAAACCTCAACTATAGTAGCTGGGCCATCACAATAACCATCATCATCAGTATCTGGATCCAGTGAATCTGTTACTGTTTCATCAGTATCATTCAAGCCATCGTTATCATCATCCAAATCTTCAATTAATGCAGGTTCGGAAGTAGAAGTACCATTCAATGTGTCTGGCATTCCATCACCATCTGTATCAAGATGGGCTGCTGGATCTAATGGGAAATCATCAGGGCCAGCTACACAAATTCCTTCGACGCCTAAATGACCATCACAAAAGAAATCACCATCAGTGTCTGGATCTAATGGATCGGTTCCAAAAGCATTTTCTTCATCATCTGAGAGGCCATCGCCATCATCATCTGTATCTCCGTTGTTTCCAATACCATCTCCATCAGTATCAATCGTTTCGTCAGGATTTGTTGGCAATTCATCAGGACCGCCGATACAAATTTGCGCATCATTTATTGTTACATTAATCGAACCGTCACAAATTCCATCACCGTCTGTATCTGGATTAGTTGAATTAGTGACTGGATCTGATGAAGCTTCAGTAGTATCATCGAGCCCATCATTATCATCATCTAAATCAGCCTCATTTCCAGTTCCATCACCGTCAGTATCGAACCATTCATTTTCATCTAGTGGAAATACATCGCCCGCAATGCAAGATCCGACCGTTACTGAGCCATCACAATAACCATCTCCATCTGTATCTGGATTCAATGGTTCGGTTCCATTAGCAATCTCATCTAAATCAAGTAAGCCATCGTTATCGTCGTCTAAATCCTCTACTAACGGTGGTTCTGAAGTAGAATTGCCAGTTAATGTGTCTGGCATTCCATCATCATCAGTATCAACCGAAGCTGATGCATCAAACGGAAAAGCATCATTTATGTCTAGAACACCATCTCCATCTGTATCAGGTTCTACAACGCTAATACTGATTTGATAGGTTTGATTGGAACTAGCATTTGCATAAACTGTGTAATAGGTACGACTCAATAATTCCGTAGGAGTTCCTGTGATTGTCCCCGTTGTTGAATTGATTGACAAATTAAATGGTAAAGTAGGAGATATTGCCCAAGTTGCTGTACCATCATAATCAAAAGTAATTGGATCCATTACCACCTCTTTGTACAAAGTATATGATGGTGTTGGGGAAAAACCAGAACTTATATTATGTAAAATCCAGAGATCATATCCGCCACCGATTCCGGAAGCTGATGTATACGCAGGAAAGATTAAATGATCTCCCAAACGCAATATTTCCCAGCCTTCAGAACCTATGTTGCTAGGATATTGTCCATTAATCGCAGTACTATTGATTGTGATAGTCCCCTCCTCAGTACCATCTGTTTTCCATAGTTCTGCTTCGTTACCAAACCCTGTAGTAGTTGCTCCGAAATAGAAAATATCACCTGATGCAATCACACTATGGATCTCAGAATCACCATCATTGCCTCCTTCACCATCATCATCCACATTAATATCTTTAACTAAATGTGTACCTTCTGTAGTACCATCTGTTATCCATAATTCTTCATCGTATTCTTCAGTATCTAAAACAAAAACCATTTTAGATTCTCCAACTACAAATCCAATCCTACTCATCATTATGGTCGTGTCATCTTCGTCTTCAAAGTCAGTAACTGGCACTGTACCATTCTCTGTGCCGTCTGATTTCCAAAGATTTGTGCATCTTGAAGTTGAACACGTTTTGGTTGTAAAGTAAAAATTATCTCCCATAATTGCAAATTTGTTACGCGATTGGTGAGTTGTATCTAAATTCGAAGCTGTTACTGGCCCGACGGAAGAACCTGTCGAGCCTGGCCAGATATCTTTAACTTGAGAAGTACCATTTTCAGTGCCGTCAGATTTCCACAATTCCTTTCCAGAAGCATTACTGGCTGCAAAATACATGTAATCTTCGAAAACTGTAATGTAACTTGGTGAGGAAGGGTAACCTTCGCCGTTGCCCATTGTTCCAGGATAGATGTCGACAACCATTGTAGTTCCATTTTCAGTACCATCTGTAGTCCAAAGTTCGATGCCGTGGTCTTCATCTTTGGCTTGGAAGTAAAGTTTATCATTGAATACTGTAAAGGATGATGGAGAACTACTATCTGTCCAGTGATCTCCAGGATAAATGTCCTTGATCATGAACGTCCCGTTTTCAGTCCCATCACTCTTCCACAATTCATAGCCGTGAGTTCCATCATAAGCGTTAAAGTAAATGTGGTCTTCCCAAAGTGTCAAACCAGATATGCCTGAAGAATCTGACCCTTCTCTAATATCTTTGACAATGTATGTGCCAGCTACAGTACCATCTGTTCTCCATAATTCTGGACCTGTCTCATCAGTTCCATCGTCAAGTCGAAGATACAAAACATCATTCCACCAAACATGAGGAATAAGAGAGTTGAACTGGCCTATGTCTATGCCATCATTTCCGGGATTGAGATCCGCAATCATAGAGGTTCCATCAAGTGTTCCATCTGTCACATATAGTTCGAAGTTTTTGTCATAACCTCCATAAGTTGCATTAGAAGATTCTGCACCAAATATTATTATTTGTCCGTTCGTAAACCAAGTACCGTAGCAATAGCAGTCACTAGTCCCTCCTGCAAAATCTGTAAACGGAACTGATAAATTAGAAGGAGAACCTCTAGCTTCACCATACTCAGGCAATTCCTCTAATGGAGAAGAATCTTCTACAAAATTAGAAATGTGAGTTTCGGTGTTGATTAATACCATTGCCTGAGCGACAAGACTCAGTACGACTAACAAAGAAATTATGCGCCTCGAAAACATACCGCCTCCTCAAACTATAGGCGCTTTTTAAAATTAGATACTATTTCTCTAGGCGAGATATCAAATCTGCCTTCTTCCCAGAAACGGGCAATCCTTTCTCCTTCAATAATTTCTTGAGCTGAGGAACGGTCATTGAATCGTAGTTTGCTTCTTCTGGTTCTTCCTTAACCAGTTCCTCTTCTTCCACTGGTTCTTCCTCAACCGGTTCCTCTTCTTCGGAATCTGAATCTTTGTTCAGAAAGTCCTCGCGTTGAGATATCAGGCCCTCCAGGATCGGTCGCATTTCATTGATTGCTTCTTCGTCATCGTTTTTTACGGCTTCTTGAAATTTGGGTTTGAGGTGCCGGAGTTCGGCTTCAATTTTCTTCAATGAATCAAGAGACTCGGTGTCTACTACTTCCTCTTCGGAAGCTGTAGACATATTTTCCAATATTTCCAGAAGTTCCTTCTCCAGGTCTGCTGCTGCCGCACCAGTTTCCAATGAAAGAAGTTCGAGATCGGCTGCCTTTTCTTCACTCTGTTCCAATTTCTCTTTCATTCCCTCTTCAAGATCAATGAATTCTCTTTCTTTATCTTGTAAAGCACGGACTATTTCAGCCTCTAATTCATCTATCTTGTCGTCTTTTTCTTCCAGCTCTTTTTCATAGGAACGCTTAGTAGTGGATAACCTTTTCAGATGGTTTTCTTCCTCTGACTTGAGACGTTTCTCAAGACCCGACTCTTTGATTCTATATTCTTTCTCTGGGTCTCTGATTCTTTTATCTATAGTGCTACTTAATTCCTTCTCTCTTATCTTAAGGTCTTCTTCCCTAACCAGAAATTGAGCGACTGTGCGAGGTGGGGCAAGTTCATCGCTTACTGTTACTGTTTTCTCTTTGAGGGTGTCTAAGACCTCTATCCTGACGATGGTAGAATATTCACCTCCAAGATACTGCATTTTTATTTCCGAGGCGTGATTCCCCAGTTCCATCGGAAATCCAGTTATGAAACCTGTATTCGGATCGAGGTCAAGTCCTACATCCAAATCGGGATACATTGAGTATCTTACATTAACAAATTCTTCTGGTTTGATCAGGCCTAATTTAATGATTAATAGGTCTATGACTGGTTCCATTTTAACCATAGGATCATTTCTATCTTTCACGAAAAGAACATAGTGAGGATGATATTGAAACGGATTTTTGTATTTGTTAATTATAACTACAACGACAAACAAGACTAAACTTGTTGATAGGACGTAATATATCTCATTAGAACCGCCAAAGACGTCTCGATAATCAACTAAATAGACAAGGCCAATAATCAGGATAAATGAGAAGATATTGCCACGTATCAGGTCAAGTATATTATTGAGGCTGAAAGAGAGGTCACGCCTCTTCATCTTCATCTTCATCTTCCTCAGAGGACCTTCCTTCCTTCAAACCCTCATCAAAAGCCGCTTTCGACTTGCCCATACTCTTGGCGAGCTCCGGTAACTTCTTCGCTCCGAAAAGAAGGAGTATAACGCCACCGATAATCAATGCCTCCGTAGTGCCAATCATTACTTTCCTACCAGTAACGAGGTAAATTAACCTTCCGGGGGAAGAACCAAAACCCCTCTCCAACTGAAGTACTGTGGCAAAAACTGCAGCCTATGATGACATTGTTGAGAATCTCCAGAACCGGGCCTGGATGTATTTCCTGCTGGCTGCAATCGTATTTGCCTCGGTCTTCTACATCGCTCCTGATATTATCGAATGGTTAAGTGACCGGCTGCTTCCTGAAGATGCGACCCTGATCTATCTTTCACCAGCCGAATACCTGATCCTGAAAATGAGGGTGGCGGGATACGCTGCCATTTCCGCTACAGCTATGATTGCGATGATTCACATCTGGCGCATCATCCGTAGCAGATCGATGCTCCCTGAGATAAGTTTCACCAATCTGGCACTGATATTCGTAATAGCCCTTCTCCTCTTTTCAATGGGTATGCTGTACTCCCTGGAACTGATGTTGCCGACGGTTCTCGAATATTTACAGAATGACGCGGCCCAGGCGGGACTTGAAACGACCTACAGTCTCAGTGCCTTCTACCATTTTGTCTTTCTTCTGACTTTTTCATTGGGAATAACTTTCCAATTACCCCTTGTGACCACGCTGATGCTAAGACTGGAATTGACCACCACCGACCAACTGGCCCAACACCGCAGTCATCTGGTAGTTGTCTTCTTCATTATGGCTGCATTGATTACACCACCTGACGTAATCTCGCAATTCCTGTTGGCGGTGCCTTTGATGGTACTATATGAAATCTCGATTATAATAGGAAAATTCACAGCCTAAAATTTAGCAGAAAATTAGTAAAGTAAATCGTTTTGATTCAATTGAACAGATTATGTAATTAAGAGGGGGTTGTAAGGGACTTCATGAGTGAATGTACGTGTGGTAGATCACCAACTGGTTTTTGTAAGGGCTGGCACGGGCTAAAAGAAGAAGAGTATCAAGAAAAGTTGAAGGAATACCAAAAGAATACGACAGAGTAACACTAATTAATTATAGGCGAAAGTTCAGTTCCAATTAATTCAATGGAAATCGGAATACATACTTTTGCCTCCGCAGATTTCAAAGATGAAAATGGAGAACTTATCTCCAATAGTCAAGCTTTAGAGGAATTGCTTGAAAGAATAGAATATGCAGACAAAATTGGAATAGATGAAGTTGGTATCGGTGAACATCATCGAAAAGAATTCTTGGACTCTGCAGCTCATATTATTCTATCTGCAGCAGCAGCCCGAACTAAAAATATCAGATTGACCAGTGCAGTTACAGTACTGAGTGTATCTGATCCAGTTCGTGTTTTTCAGAATTTTGCAACTTTAGATTTAATTTCAAACGGTCGTGCTGAAATTATAGCTGGTAGAGGATCATTTACTGAATCATATCCTCTTTTTGGATATAATCTGCATGATTACAATGCTCTTTATGCTGAAAAATTAGATTTATTGCTGAATATTCGAGACAATGAAGTTGTGAACTGGGCTGGTAAATTTAGACCCGATTTAGTAGAACAAGCAGTCTATCCTAGACCTATTCAAGAACCATTACCAATTTGGGTGGGTGTTGGCGGCACCCCTGAATCATTTGTTCGTGCCGGAGTCTTGGGATTGCCACTCATGATTGCGATCATTGGTGGAGAAACACATCGTTTTGCACCCCTTGTGGAATTATACAGAAATGCGGGTGAAAAAGCAGGTCATGATCCTGAAAAATTAAAAGTTGGAGTTCATTCTTTAGGGTATGTTGCCGAAACAAGAGAACAAGCTATCAAAGAATTCTTCCCGGGTTATGCCGAGATGTTCACCAAGATAGGAAGAGAGAGAGGTTGGCCGCCAGTTACAATGTCTCATTTTGAATCTCAGATTGGACCTACTGGAGCTTTAGTTGTAGGAAATGTTGAAGAAGTTGCTGAAAAAGTTCTACGCCACAGTGAGGTTTTGGGTGGGCTCTCAAGGTTTAGTTTTCAATTAGATGTTGCTGGGCTTTCACACCAACAATTGATGAAATCTATTGAATTAATTGGAACAAAAGTTTCACCGTTAATAAATAAATAGGGCCGGTATTCCCTATTTCTTGTCTACTCCCATGATGCGTCAGTACCATGCCATAAAACGTGAGAATCCTGATTCTATTCTCTTATATCGTATGGGGGATTTCTATGAAACTTTTGGAGATGATGCGAAAATTGTCGCAAAAGAGTTGGATATTGCACTGACAGCAAGAGACAAGAATTCTGAGAACCCGATTCCGTTGGCAGGCGTTCCATACCATGCCTTAGACAATTATCTCAGTAAATTAATCAAGAAAGGACATCGTGTTGCAATCTGTGAACAACTTGAAGATCCAAAGAGTGCCAAAGGACTTGTCAGAAGAGGAGTAACTCGAATTGTCAGTCAAGGTACGGTTGTTGAAGGCTCAATGTTAAGCCATTCCAACAATTTTCTAGCTTCGGTAAACGAGACTGATGATGGCCTGGGATTGGCGATCATGGACATCTCGACCGGCGAATTCTCGACCGCCCAATTCAGGGACCGGGAATCTCTGGAATCCGAAATGGCTCGCTATTCTCCTTCAGAAGTAATAATCCCCGATGGAAACGAGAACGTCGAGAACTGGATGGTGGCCTTGGGAATGAATATAACTCCACGAAAGGCAGATACCTGGATGTATCCTCTGGCCAAGAAGGTCCTGGAAGAGAGATTTGGTAGTGTGGAGGAATTGCAGACCTATCCTATGGCCATCACGGCTGCTGGTGCAATCCTCTCTTATGCCACCGATACTCAATTCAGTGAATTACCACACCTCAGGCCACCATCCCTTATGGTCAAGACCAACACCATGACCCTGGATGCTGTGACTCTCAGGAATCTGGAAATAGTACGTACCATCAGTGATTCTTCCAAGGATACATTATTCGCGGTTATCAACCGCACATCTACCGCTGGCGGTTCCAGAAGACTGAAGGATTGGTTGCTGAGACCACTGCACAATCTTGAAATGATCGATGAGAGGCATGATGCAGTTCAGGAATTATTCGATAACACACTCAGCCGTCGAGAGATACGGGACATCCTCAAGGGATTCCAGGATGTCGAGAGGTTATTATCACGACTAGGGCATGGCTCGATCTCACCACGGGATTTGGACAGTCTCCGTTCGAGTCTGGATACGCTGAAGGATCTCAAGCAGTTCTTGAGTGAGGAACCACTCAAATCCAAACTGATGAAGAGACTTATCAAATCCATAGACCCTCACAAACAGGTCTCCCAGAAACTGGCTGAGGCGCTGGTAGAGGATCCACCTCTGGTCCTCAGGGATGGTGGAATCTTCAAGAAGGGATATTCACAGGAACTGGATGACCTGCGAGCAAGAGCCAGCAGCGGCAGGGAATGGGTAACGGCACTGGAATCTGAGGAAAAGAAGAAGACTGGCATTCCGAAATTGAAGGTTGGATACAACCGGGTCTTTGGGTATTATCTCGAGGTCCCAAAGGCATATGCAAAGAAAGTACCTGAAAATTATCACCGTAAACAGACTGTGGCTGCCGGAGACAGGTATATCACTCCCGAATTGAAGGAGAAAGAAACTTCCATACTTAGAACGGATGAGAGGTCGCAGGCACTGGAAGCCGAACTATTCAAGGAATTAAGGGAATGGATTCTGGAATTCCTGGGTTCGTTACAGTCTACCACTATGGCGGTCTCTAGAATTGACAGCGTATGTTCTCTGGCCGAGGTCAGTCAGGCCAATAATTACGTCAGACCCGAGATGTCAGATGATGGAGTCTTATCGATATCGGATGGAAGACACCCAGTCATCGAGATTCTCAGGGAAGGACAATACATCCCCAACAGTTTGCAACTGGATAACAAACAACGCCAACTGATGATCCTGACCGGGCCTAACATGGGTGGAAAATCGACCTACATGAGGCAGACCGCACTCATATGTGTGATGGCCCAGGCTGGTTGTTTCGTTCCTGCATCATCTGCCAGACTGGGGATTGTTGATCGGGTATTCACACGCGTAGGTGCGCATGACGACCTCGTACATGGGCATTCGACATTTATGGTCGAAATGCTGGAATTGGCTAATATTCTAAGGAATGCGACTCCCGACAGTCTTGTACTTCTGGATGAGATCGGAAGAGGAACTTCTACTTTTGACGGATTGGCACTGGCTTGGGCAGTCTCGGAGGAATTGCACGCTGGTAAAGGTGTCAAGACCATGTTCGCCACTCACTATCACCAACTCACAGATGTCTCCAGTATTCTGGACCGGTCGATCAACTGTCATATGCAGGCCAAGGAAGATGGCCACGAATTGACGTTGCTGCACCGTGTAGCTGAAGGGCCAACTGATGCCTCATTTGGTATTCACGTCGCGAAAATGGCTGGAGTCCCCGAAGAAGTGCTGGTGAGGGCAAGGAAAGTTCTGAAGAAACTGGAAGAGGGATCCACCATCGAGGTCTCCAAGGTCGGACCGGTTCAATCAGTTTTCAGTACTGAATTCGGTGCCCGCTCGGAGGCCAAGGAAAACCCGATCCTGGATGAGATTCGCAAGATGGACCTGATGAATCTTACGCCTTTACAGGCTCTTGAAAAATTGCACGATGTCCAGCAGAGACTGCTTTAGAGGGGCGCTTTTCAAATCTCAATCATGCTGTCTTCGCTTTTAATACTGTTGCTATTTTTTAATTAACCTACTACAAAACTGTAGCGTTTGGTATTGGAATTGCCCTCTTCATCTACAGCCTTGAAAGTGAAGGCATAGGCCTCCACACTCAAACCATCCTCGAAGTGATAATAGTACATATTGTCAGCAGAAATGCCAAACTGATTGCCATCTTCCAATTTGGTCATAACCTCATTACTCATGAAACCGCTACCGCCTTTACTACCTGATACCTGAACATTATCGATCTCCCAGTTGTCCTTGACACTGATCAACAGGACAAATGGCGTGTCGGCTCCCAATTCCAGTGTGATACTCCATTCCCCGTCAGCTTCAGTATAGAGCTCCATCTGCTGAAACTTGGGTTTGGCAATATCATTGAAGGGAGGATTGGAAAGCAGGATGAACAATCCCAGCCAGGCTATAAATGACATGAATAACGGACCAAACCAGTTCTTCCTTTCGAATTCACTGGTGTCTGTAATGTAAGGAAGGATAGGTATCAGGCCAAAAGGTGCAGCCAACCCCAGAAACACTACCATACCTCCCACGTCAGTCATTCTTACAATATAGTGACATATCACTGCGACAAAGATTGCGTAAAAGACGGCAAAGATGGCAACTTTGGAATCTCTGACTTCTTTTGTCCTGTATTCTCCACGATTGAATTTAGGAAACGTGAATGCCTCTTCACGTTTACCCTTTTTCTTAGCCATTGGGCGCTATAATGGAGGTTAAATAAAGGCCCATGTGGACTCAACATAGTTAGGAACCTATGGTAACAAAGAAGACCAAGACTGAGGGACGGCAAAGGGAATTGGAATCCAATAAATGGAAGGAAGGTAAAACCGATACTGTTGAGGATGAGGAAGAAAAAATACTGCCTAAATTAACAGGTATGCCTATCGAGGTCCATATTCGTAGACATACTCAATTCATACTGATAATCCTGTTCATTCTGTATCTTGCTGTCACTACAAGTCCAGAGGGTGAACTTTGGTTGTTCTCAGGATACACTCAATTCGCAATAACATTGCTTATCTGGGTCCCGGGCGTAAGATGGGCTGAGAATGAAGGTCATTTGAAAAAATACAACCTCGATCTCGTATGGGGGCGTTCTTTCATCATGTGGAGAACAAACGCAGGAAAGGACTTCATAGAATGGCTCGCACAGTATAACCTATTCTGGAGAAGAGTGGGTGATGTTTGGGTCGTCACCGTTTTCTTCATCATGATCCTGATGTTCCTGTTACTAGCTTGGCAAGCGACTCTGGCCTGGCAGATTCCCAAGACCTCTGCCGTTTCACCCAAAATGATGATCGGATTGCCAGGACTTAATCCCATCATTCCACTGTGGTATGGTATTCTGGCACTGGTTGTTGCGATGGTAGTCCATGAATTCAGTCACGGGATACTGAGTCGTGTAGCTGATGTCAAGATCAAAGCTCTAGGACTGTTACTGTTTATTTTCCCGATAGGGGCATTTGTCGAACCAGATGAAGAGGAAATGAAGACCATGGCAAGATGGGAACGGATGAGACTGTACTCTGCCGGTCCTGGCAGCAACATGGTCATTGCCATAGTCTTCTCTTTGCTTTTTTCGTGGGGAATGGTAGCTTCTCTGGAACCATCGAATGACGGGGTCCTATCGGCCAGTGTGATCGTTGATTATGGAGGAGAGGAGGCTGGACTTGAACCCTGGATGCTGATAACGGCAGTCAATGACCAAGAGGTAAACAATGCGCTGGATTTCTCTGACATAATGAATGAGACCTATGCTGGACAGACGGTGAACGTTTCGGTGTTGAATAAAGGCCAACCCGAGACCTATCAGGCAGTTCTTTCAGACAAAGGGAGTTACTACCTGAAATATTATCCCGATTATTACGAATCATGGATGTCTGGTAAAGGCTTCATGGGAATCGCGGTAGTCAATCCCGAAGTGGTGACAGACAGTCTGTCGCATCCTGGCAGTAGTGGAGGTTCAATGTTACAATACATCACCCTTCCTTTCCAGAAGCTGCAACCATTCCCTGACCATTTCACGGCCATCTTCGAACCGACGGGAATCCCCGGGATATTGCCTGAGAGCCTTTTCTGGGTATTGGCAAATTCATTCTATTGGATCTTCTGGCTCAATCTTATGGTCGGATTGACCAACGCATTACCTGCAGTCCCTCTGGATGGAGGATTCATCTTCGCTGATGCTGTTACTGGAATACTGGACCAGTTCAAGGGAGGGTGGACTGAGGAACGGAAGGAGGGAATCGTCGACAATCTGGTCGGGGTCATGGCTTTCACTGTTATTTTCTTGGTGGTCTGGCAACTAATCGGACCGAGACTAGTGGGTGTTGATTCTGTGATACTGAACGCCAACATAAATGCAACCGAAACGCAGGGATGGACCGGGGATGTTTTCGAATTTGATGCATCGCTGTCTGAAGGTGCATTCGTGACCTACGAATGGGATTTTGGTGATGGAAATACCGCAACGGGTGAAAGTGTGTCGCATGCATGGTCCGAAGGTGGATTGTATTTCGTGGTCCTGACTGCTAAAGACGGTGAGGATCGGCAAAGTGTGGAGTTCGAACAAGTCAGTATTAATCATAACCAATCAGGAGAGGGAAGTGTTAGTGGGGGATCGGATGATTCCATTGGCGTTACTATCAATCCCTACATTGAGAGTGTGAACGTATACCTCAATATCACTGGTGACAATGGATTCCCATTTCTGACTTCTGAAATTACTGTCACCATAAGTGGACCTTCTGGAACTGAATTCTCTGAAAGTTATTCATTGAATGATGGTCAGACTCAATCAATTCAATTCAGCACTAATAAGGGAGAACTTATTGGTGAATGGGAATTATTATTGGAAGCAGATGATCCAGTGTCTGATTTTACTTATGATTATGATTGGTACAATTACTACCTGTCCAGTGATTGAAACGAGACTTTAATAATACTGAACATTTTTAACCTGCCGGACTTAGGGAAACCAAGCCCTGCCAGATGTTGGAGCCTAAAATCAATGACAAAAGACCCAGTGACGCTAAAAGCCGTACACCACCTAGAATTCTGGGTAGGTAATGCGAAGCAGGCCGCCTACTTCTACCGAACGGCCTTCGGTTTCAATCAGATAGCATACTCTGGTCTGGAAACTGGGAATCGGGAGAAGGCCAGTTACGTACTCGCACAGGGCAGGGTCAGACTCGTATTATCAACACCCCTAGGTGGAAACAATGGTATTTCCTCACACATAAAGCGACACGGCGATGGTGTAAAGGATATTGCATTTCATGTAGATGATGCCAAAGCATGTTACAATGCTTGCATAGAGCGAGGGGCACAGAGTGCTGCTGAACCAACTGAACTCAATGATGAGAACGGGAGTGTGACGCATGCTGCAATCTGCACCTACGGAGACACTATACACTCATTTATTTCGCACAGTGACTACAATGGTCCATTCCTTCCCGGATTTGTTGAGAGTAAGATAGAAGGTGATTCAGTTGGTTTGAGGTTTGTCGACCATGTGGTTGGGAACGTCGAACTCGGCAAGATGAATCATTGGGCCAATTTTTACGCCGATATTATGGGATTCACCCAGTTACAACACTTCAGTGACGAGGAGATATCAACCGAATATTCGGCCCTGATGTCTAAAGTCATGGAAAGTGACAATGGACGGATTAAATTCCCTATCAATGAGCCTGCAGAGGGCAAGAAAAAGTCTCAGATTGATGAATATCTGGAATTCTATAACGGGCCAGGAGTCCAACACATAGCTATGCTCACGGATGACATAATCAAGGCCATCACCAAGCTGAGAGCGAATGGTGTCGAATTTCTGGAAGTACCAGATAACTACTATGAAAATCTGTCGAAAAGGGTAGGTGTCATCGATGAGGACCTTGAGGTCCTGAAAAAATTGAGAATATTGGTTGACCGGGACGATGAAGGCTACTTGTTACAGTTATTCACTAAACCTGTAGAAGATAGGCCAACGCTCTTTTACGAAGTTATTCAGAGAAAAGGTTCCAGAGGCTTTGGAATAGGAAATTTCAAAGCACTCTTCGAAGCAATCGAAAAACATCAGGCCGAAAGAGGAAATTTGTAATGCACAGATATCACAAACTAGGAAAGGTGGCCAAGAAAAGACATACTGTATTCAGAGACAAGGATGGAAACATCTATCATGAAGAATTGAAAGGAAACAAGGGATTCGTGGGGCCTTCTTCACTTCTGTACCATGTCTATCCACCTACTGAAGTTGTTTCTACAAAGGATTTGGGTGCCCTTGAGATTGAAGAAGACGATGACAAGACACTCCGTATGAGACACTTCCACACCAATCGAGAGAAGAAAGGTGGAAGTGCTGTCATGGACAGAATTCCCTTTCTGTTCAATGACGACGTGATCATGATGATGTGTTATCCTGACAAGAATGATGATTACCACTATCGAAATGCCCAGGGTGACGAGATTATCTACGTTAGTCAAGGGAGTGGAATCCTAGAGACCGCCTTTGGAAATATGAAATATTCTCAAGGGGACTACCTGGTGATCCCAAGAGGAATATTACACCGTTATGTCATGAATGATGAGGCCCACACGTTCCTGATTGTCGAATCTCCAAGCGAAGTCCGAACTCCTAAAAGATACAGGAACGAATATGGCCAGATAATCGAAAGAAGTCCATACTCTGAGAGGGATTTCAGGGGACCGGATAAGTTAGTGACTCATGACGAGAAAGGAGAGTTCAAGATTGTTGTGAAACAGAGAAACCGATTCACCGAGGTCACGCTGGGGCATCATCCTTGTGATGTTGTTGGCTGGGATGGGTTCTATTATCCACATGCATTCAGTATTCATGATTTCGAGCCCATCGTTGGTCGAATTCACGAACCCCCTCCAGTACACCAGACGTTTGCTGGAGACAGGTTTGTGCTTTGCTCCTTCTGTCCGAGACCATTTGACTTCGATAAGAATGCCATTCCTGCACCTTACAATCATTCAAATGTGATGTCTGATGAGGTCATCTATTACGATTCAAAGGAATTCATGTCGCGTAAAGGGGTTGAATTTGGTTCAATGACACTTCACCCTGACGGCCTGACACACGGACCCCATCCCGGAAAATACGAAGGCTCAATTGGAATGAAACGGACTGATGAGCTGGCTGTCATGGTAGATACTCATTATCCACTCAAGGTCGCCAAGACCGCTTTGGGAGTCGAGGATCATGATTATGGCAAATCCTGGTTGGACGGCGATGGATACAGAGAAGCTCTAGGCGAATAAATCTGATGAAAGAAAGTCTCCGCGCTTTCATGAATGGCTTGATTGACTATGCAGGCCTATTCCCTCCGGCAAAATTACCGCTGGATGAGGCTATTGATGATTACGTCATGCACCTCAAGGGCGAGAATTCCTGGATGCTTGGAAGATTCATTATACCTGTCACTAAACTGAACGAATTAGACCGATTCGTACCCCTTTTTGATGAGATCGGAACCCTTGAACTGACTGTTCTGGGCAGTGGGGGAGATTATAACGATGAGTATTTAAGTAAAATCAGTAAAGATATGGCGAAAATAAGTGATTATCGGAATAAACATTCGGGAAAAGTCAGAATCGAAGTCTATGAATGCAAGCTGCCTTCAAATTCACCCTCCAAAGAGACCATGAAAAAGGCAACGGACTTGTTGAACGAGAATAAACTCTCACATTATCATGAATTCCCTGAATTGCCAGATGTTGGAATCAATTATTCTACCAATGAAGATGAAAGTTCATGGGACGAGGAAATACTTCCTGTTGTTTCTATGATCGCAGAACTGGAGGGGGCAGGAATCAAACTCAGATGTGGCGGAATTGTCAAGGAAGCGTTTCCGAGTGTGGAGCAAATGGCTGCAATGATTCAGACCTGTGCATTGATAGGCATACCAATGAAATGTACTGCTGGATTACATCACCCAATTCGCCACTTTGCTGAGGAATATGATACGTACATGCATGGTTTCATCAATATATTTGGTGCCGGTGTTTTTACTTCGAACTTCCCGAATCCGGAAAATCCCCAGGAAAGATTCCGGATGTTCACTCTGCTATCGCATCTGATAGGCAATCAGGCAGCTGATAATTTTTATTTTGGAAATGAGGGAATGATCTGGAAAGTGGGTGATGATCGAGACTCTATATTCGAATTTGATAACGACAGTATAAAGAATTGTCGTGGAAAGAACATGATATCATATGGCAGTTGCTCTTTTCAAGAGCCTATAGATGACTTGAAACAGCTGGGATGGATGTAATGGACGAAACACACGATTCAAAACTTAGATCATGGGTTGAAGTAGACGAGGACTCCGATTTTCCAATCCAGAACATACCCTTTGGAATCTATCGACCAAAAGGAGGTGGGGGCCTACACGTTGCCACGGCAATAGGAGATTACGTTCTGGATCTGGCATATCTCGACGATGCCGGATTGTTCAATGGCACAGAGGTAGAAGGGACTGAAGTGTTTCATGAGCCTACACTTAATGCCTTCATGTCAATGGGCAGAAAGGCATGGAAAGAGGCCAGATTGGTAATAAGCAGATTATTGAGGCAAGAAGCATTTAGTGGTGATCTCGGAGATAATAATGATTTGAAAAACATGGCTTTGATTTCTATGAATGAGGTGGAAATGCAACTTCCTGTTGATATAGGAGATTACACGGATTTCTACTCATCCAAAGAACATGCTACGAATGTAGGCAAGATGTTCCGCCCGGATGGTGAACCATTGTTGCCGAACTGGTTACACTTGCCTGTCGCTTATCATGGTCGAGCGTCATCGGTCGTTCTCAGCGGCACAGATATAGTACGACCAAAAGGGCAAACCAAGACTCCTGATGAATCGGCTCCCTCCTTTGGGAATAGTGTGCGATTGGATTTTGAACTTGAAATGGGAGTTTTCATCGGAGCTGGGAACAGTCTGGGTGAAGCAATCTCTGTCAATACCGCTGAAGAACACGTATTCGGACTGGCCCTTGTGAACGATTGGTCAGCTAGAGACATTCAAACTTGGGAATACCAACCTTTAGGGCCATTTTTGGCAAAGAATTTTGCCACGAGTATTTCTCCATGGATAATCACCTTAGAGGCTCTTGAACCATTCCGATGTAGTAGTCCTAAACAAGATCCCAAACCACTTGAATATCTGAGAAATACCAAAGACAGTACCTTCGATATTAATCTGGGAATATATCTCAAAACTGAGAATATGGATTCTGACCAGCTGATATCATCCAGCAATTACAATTATCTTTATTGGAATATGAACCAACAGATTGCGCACCATACAATCACTGGTTGTAATCTCCGTACAGGAGATCTTCTGGCTAGTGGAACTATCTCAGGGCCTGACAAGGACAATCGAGGTTCGATGCTGGAATTGTCTTGGTTATGGACCGAAACGATCAAACTATCAAACGGTGACGAGAGAAAATCCCTGGATGATGGAGATACGGTAACGTTGAGAGGCTGGTGCCAAGGTGACGGATATCGGATAGGTTTTGGTGATTGTACTGGAACGATTCAGCCACCCAATTAAGCACGATTTTTAGAGCAGCCCTTATATAATCATCCGAGTGGCGCCCACTCCGTCTCAGAATCCATTGAGACAAAAAGGACACAACATCAATGGCAAGACACACGCGTCGTAGACGTGACGCTAAGTCAAAAAGTCGCTTTCGCCCTCGCTTCTCTTCAGCTTTTGGAGGAGCTGGCTCTGAAGAAAAAGAGGTTCAACCCCGTAAAGTTGAGAAAGTAAACTGGTCTACAGTTTTGGCATTGCTTGCAATATTCCTTTTTTCTCTCTACATCAGGACGGCCTGGACGCTGGAACCTGCTACTACCACTATTTTGGATGAGGGTTTCGAACTAACGGGAGGTAGTGACCCCTACTACCACAAGCGAGTCGTTGACTATGTGGTGGAGAATGGCGAACATCTCCAAAGAGACCCTATGTTGAACTATCCCTATGGGGCCAATAACAACCGGCCCCCTCTGTTTGATTGGTCTATTGCGATTATTGGATTGGCAATATCGCCATTCTTTGAATCCACGGAAGAATCCGTTTGGTGGACCATGGAAGTTCTACCGGCAATCTATGGGGCTTTGATTATCTTCCCAGTATATGCCATTGGTAGGGCCCAGTTCGGAAAAGAGGCAGGATTGATTGGTGCTTTCCTGATCGGTGTCAACTCAGGTCACGTAAGTCACTCAAGTCTGGCCTTAGCTGACCACGATTCGTACGTCATATTGCTTGGTACGACTGCATTTTTCTTTTTCATGAGAGCCTTGACTGTAGCCAATGATCGGAAATGGGTCTCCAACTGGTCGGATTGGGAAGAAATCAAGAAAGGAATATCGAGCTTTGTTGAGACTGAAAGGCTTGCCTTGGGATATGCTGGACTTTCTGGAATTACGATTACCATGATTGCACTGAGTTGGAAAGGTTTCCCATACATCATGGGAATTATTGCAATCTATCTTGGCTTTCAGATGCTGATCAACGCTTTTCGAAGGGTTGATAGTCTAACAACTGCATCAGTAGGTCTAGTGACAATGGCAATGCCTGTCCTCCTTTCCTACCCCTACTACCACACAATGGGATTTGTTGGAACCTGGTGGGAAGCTCCGGCCTATATCCTACTCGGATACGTCATGCTATCAGTGCTGATGGTCACGACCAGGGAACAACCGTGGCTTCTGGTAATAGGTTCCTCAGTCGGAATGGCTGCTGCAATTTACCTTCTTCTGACATATGTGTTTAAGGAACTTGGATTCCTTCTGTTTAGCGGACAGGGGTATTTCGTAAGGACTAAATTGTTCAATACGATTGCAGAGGCTCAGCCACCGGAATTTGCTGACTTCGCCTTTGCTTTTGGTCCTGTGTCGTTCTGGCTTGCCATTTTTGGTATAATCTGGATGGCTTACCAGCTTTTCAATCAGAGTATCTGGAAGAAAGACTATTTGTTCGTAATGATCTGGGCCTTGGTCTCAATTTATATGGCCCAATCTGCGGTTCGATTTATTTTCAATGCAACGCCTGTTGTTTCACTTATCAGCGGATGGATAACCTGGTTGATCATTCAATGGGCTGATTTTCCCTCCGTAATAGTTACCTGGAAAGCGTTCTGGGGTAAACGTGGAGATGTGTTCTTCTGGCTAGCACTGGTTTCTATGATAAGTGGTGTATGGTTATTCTTCACTGTAGGCGTCTGGATCGGATTGGTGTCTACCATTATCCTACTAGCGTTGGTAATGGTGATCGGGCATATGGATGCTCAGGGGGAGGACCAATACCGCTTCCGCGACAGGTTAAGCGGCCTCAGAAAAGCCTTCGAAGTCAGAAGACCTCTGATTGTGATGTTTGTCGGACTTTTTATTTTCCTTCCTAACACTTTCTATGGATATGATGCTGGTGTGCCCTTCGAAGACAAGAAGGACCATGATGTTGCAGTTTATGATTTCCTGAGCTATGATTTCTTCAGACCTGACGAATTTATGAATGATGAGAGGACTAACACCAGTCTTTATCCAACCGGAGTCAGCGGGATGTACAACAAGACCAATAATCAGCTCTGGTACATGGGTAATACTGGGCCTTCCTTCCCTTCAAACTATTGGATTGAGGGTCTGGGGTGGCTATCTGAACAGGATAACAATCTGAAACCTGAGGAACGCCCTGGTTTCATCTCATGGTGGGATTATGGGTTCTGGGCAATTGATATCGGTGAGCACCCAACGGTAGCTGACAATTTCCAGTTTGGGTATCAGATAGCGGGTAATTTCATCGCGTCGCAGTCCGAACATGAGGCCATGGCCCTACTGCTGTACCGACTATTGGAACCAGAAGTTGACCGGGACACTGGGAAATTCAATTCTGAAATCCGGAATATTCTCCTGGGACACTTATCTGAAGCCAATATAACCGAATTTGAGACTATTATTATGAATCCTGAGGACTATATCCCCAAGAAAGCTGACGGAAGTGATCAGGATGTTCACAAGAAGAATGCAGCGATAAGAGCTGGAAAACCAATTCTCATGACTATGGAAAAGAGCCAGATTGCGGACCTGATGTGGGAAGTTGAACAGGCCACAGGTCATTCCATCCGTTACTTCGCTGCAGACACAAGATTAATGCCCTATTCGGCTGACAATACAGGTATTCTGTACGCTCCGGTAACTCTGGCAGATTATGACATCAATAATTTCTTTGCCGTTCAGGCCGTTCTATCTGATGGGCGAACTGTACCTTTTGCAGAAGCCGTCGACATAGTAACGGATAATCCTGGTATTCAAGTCACTGACCAGACTTTGGTTTACAAGGACAAATTCCTTAATTCAACATTCTTCCGGGCATTCATAGGTTGGTCAGCACCTGATATCGGCAGAGATATCAGCGATGGGATACCTGGTGTTTATGGCCAGATTGGACAGGATCAGAACCTCCCTCCCCTATTTGGATGGAATATGACTCACTTCAAGATGGTGCACAGTAATGCCGGTCTCAGAATTCTGAAATACTATGACTGCGCAACCATCTATGGGACAATATCTACTCCGAATGGAGACCCGGTTGCCAATGCCAATGTGACTGTTCTGGATGAGAACAAGGTTCCACACGCTACGGTTACGACTGAAGCTGACGGAAAATACAGTATACTGGTACCTGCTGGAAATCTGACCTTAGCTGTTTCAATGGGATATCCTCAGAGTGATCGTGAGAAGATATTCAAGACCTCTAACAACATATTGCTCACGAAAGAGAACATAATTATATCAGAGGAACAGGCGATGCGTCAGGCCCCATCCAATATTAACCTCGATCTGGAAGTTGAACCGGCATCCATCTCCAGTAGATTGTACTGGGACACTGACAAGGATGGAGAATTCGGGGCCGATGAGGTTGCCATTCCACTTATTACAGTAGAAGCCAGAAATATTCGTTCTGACGTTAGCAACTCCGTCACCACAGACTCCAATGGAAATTACAAATTCGAAGGTCTGGCACCTGGTGAATACAAGGTTACTGCAGTAATCGATGGACATCATCTGGAACTTAAATCATACCTTGGAACTGCTGCCATACGAGCAGGCCAAGATGTTACAGTTGATGATGGCCTGGAACCTGGGGCAATCTGGGGTAAGTTCACAGATGATGGACTTGGATCAGAGGTAGTCACTGTATCTCTATATGACCATACAAACAACAGTATCAGTGAGGACACATTCTTGAGTAGTTCATACCATACCACGGAATGTATAAGTGATTATATCGATGATGTGATATCCTTCTGTTTCAACAAGCTCCTTCCTGGGGAATATACTCTGAGAATGGTTTCAGAAAACGTATTCACAGGATGGACCAATAATACTATGGTGGTAGAAATCGACGAAGGTGAGACTAGAAGTTTCAACGGTTCTTTGATGTCTGGTTTCAGGCTTGAAGGAATCTTATCGCATAATGATAACCCCATTGGTAACGAGCAAGTTACAATCCGTAATATTGATGGACAATACAGTGACAACGTCTTCACTACGGAGGATGGGTACTTTGCAACTATCCTACCAAGAGGAACTTACGATCTCTATACTGTTCATCAGACTAATCAAACAACACTTGCCTATCTAGACCTGGTAGACAGTGAGACCTATGCTGAATCAATTGATGCCGAGATGAGCCCAGGACATACTATAGAAGGAATTTTATTTGGTGATCTGAATGGAAACGGCCTATTCGAACCTGATGTAGGTGAAAAGGGGTATGGTGATACGTATGTTGTATTTGATTCAGGAAGCGGAAGTACCTCGACGACCACTTCTTATGAAGGAAGATATGAGATTATAATCCCTGAAGGTGATTATAGTGCATGGTCACAGGCTTCTTTGGCTGAAAATCAGAATCTGGTGGCCCTGAAAAGAATTCAGGTAAATAGAAATGCAGAAGGTATCGACCTGCCTGCAGTAATGGGACAGGATGTTATGGTTATTCTTTACGAGGACCACATGGGTGAAATTCTAACACTGGATGGAACTGTAAAATTCAGTTCGGCAGCTGGTGAAAAAAATTTCTGGGTTACAAGACAAATCACGCAAATACCTCTGCCTCTTGGTGATTATCAAATAGAAATAAACAAATTTGGATACACCTTGGATACTATGTATTATGGTCCAGATGATGATAAGGTAGAAACCGATAAATTGAGTCTGAATAACCTTCAAGAAATATTACTGGAAGCGGAAAGGATACCAGTTGATGTATCTGGAAGATTAGTCAACGATGGGGAGGGAATCGCCAATGCTGATTTGTCTTTCTCCCCAAAGTTGAATCCATTATACAATCTGACTTTCCAGACAGATTCAGACGGTCACTTCGATATCAGCTTACCTCCTGAGGACTACATTTACACCTTCTCGTATGAAGATGATGAAGGAAGTCGATACTGGGTACAGGATCAAATGACCCTCTCATTGGGTACCTCGACATTTAATATGGGAGATGTGGACACTGAACTGACCTACAGAGTATCAGGTGTAAGTGAATTGGTGGATGGAACACCCAGGGCAGGTATGGTCATACTTAGGCCGGTTGATGATTTTGACAATATAACTGTCCTTGACTCAAACACATTCGAAGGATATTCGGGTTATTTGGAAGCGGGAGATTACTATGTTACATTCCAGGATGGAATGAGTAACAAACACTTCAGTTTCGGTGGACTCCTAGAGCTTGACGGGCCGGCCGTCTTCAACCTCGAACTGAAGGATGAGGGTTCTATTAGAGGAGATGTGAAATCTGACGCAGACAATAGCGTAATCAACGATCGTTCGGTCAGGATTCAATTCGTATCAGAAGAAGGTGTTACTTTTGTTGAGGATACCATTGAAGATGAGGGCTTGTTCGGAACAGATGACGAGTATGGAAGACTGGACCTTCCATATGGAACGTATGATGTCATCGTGGAACAAGAAGGTTATGAGAAATTCACTGGTACTGTTGAGATTAATGCCCAGAATAATTACTACGATGAAATTAGCTTAGTCCCCAAAATGGTCAATATAACTTTGGAGATAACTTATCAGAACGCAACAGGTAGCATTGTCCCATTGACTGGAACGACTGTGGTATTCACCGCCACTACTGGTGGAAACTTTGCCCATGTTACCGATGAGGAAGGAATGGTAATCATATCGGATATGATCCCCAAAACCTATGAAATTGAAATCGATGAGACCCAGAATGAAGGTGCTGATCAATTCAAGTTGTCAAAACAGAACATGTATGTGAAGGCCGGCAAAGAAGATCAGCTTTTCAAACGTGAAGCTGAATGGAAGGTCAGGATCTCTGGGACAATATTCTATGACCGTGATTTTGACGGTGAGGCCAACACAAACGAACTTCTGCCTGATTCACAACTGGAGATCTGGAGTGTGGATGGTAGCAGAATCGAATCAAGTACCACCTCCGAAATTGATGGTAGCTACCTGATCTACTTGGAAACTGGAGCTTACAAGACATGGGCATATACTACAGAAGGTACCAGCTATGTCAGCGTCGGGGCCTTGGAACTTGATGAGGCCATCAGTCTGAGTCCGTCACTTACTCGTGGCGTGAATTACAATATCAATTATCTCTCTAAAGAGACTTTAGAACCTGTTGACCTGGGCCAAGTCGAGATTGATGGGGCGAATTTCAGCTTCGAAATAGGTGTGGTTGATGATGGTATCAATATCTGGATACCTGCGGGAGAATATAGTTTCAATGCTGAATACCAGGATCTATCGGGCAGTGATGATTATATCTATACTCTGGACAAGAATGTCAATATCACAGATGATATGGATGGAATTGACCAGACTGAACTAATGGAAAAGAAACTAATGAGGGGGATAGTGGTCTCATTAGATACGGTCGCGGAGGAAATCCCTATTGATCAGGCCGCCATATTCACATTCAGTGTGACGGGAACAGGACACTTGAATGCCATATTCGAACCCACTATCGATAATGTTCCTCAGAACTGGACGGCCTTCTTTGAGCCGAACAAACTCAGTATATCCAACGGTACTGAAATAGAAACTGTGCTATCTATCACGCCCAACGAAGGAGTCGTGCCCAAGATCTGGGAGGTCTTCTATGTTGATATTTCCTGGTCTGATGGTAGCAATAACGAAGTGGATGATATCTCACATCCGTTTGCAATCACGGTTACGCCTATTGAACAACCGGAACCCGACTTTGAAATAAGTGAAATAACATGGAATCCAGAAGTTCCTTCGGCTGGAACCGAGGTTACTATCACTGCGACAATAACAAACCTGGTCAACCATTCCGGGTCACACTATGTCCCGGTGGTCTTCTATGCTGACAGCGAGGCGATAAATCTGATCACCGCTGTTTTCGATGGCAGTGGAGATGATGTCACGGTCAACGTGACCTGGATCTCTACCGAGGGAGCTCACTCACTGAAGGTGAAAATCGACCCCGAGAACACAATTGATGAGGCTGATACTGACAATAATGATCAGGCCATAAGCATGTCTGTGGAGAGTGCACCTGAGGAAAATACGAATTCAACACTCAAGATAGCCGCACTGGTAGTTGTTGGACTCGTAGCTGGACTGGCCTACGTCAGCTATCGTTCCAGGCGCTCATAACGTTCCTCAGACAAATATCCTTCCTTGTACAATCTCTCTAACTTTTGCATTTCATCTTGACCTGGAACGGCCTTAACAGTTTCACTCATAGATGATGATTTCGGAGTAGGCTCTGATCTAATGCCTTCAAAAACTTCGAGAAGCAAAGAACTAACCTCATCTGCATCTAATTTTCCATCTTTATTAGAATCATACTTAGCAAACAAAGCATCTATGTCGATGTTATTCTGTCCTTCCTCAATATCTTCCATCGCCACACTGATGAAGCCTTGGTATTCTTCCCTAGACTGCGTGTTCCGTCACCATCTTTATCTATCTTGAATAGCCTCTCTTGCCATCTCTCTGTTAGCGAATTTAGTCAAAGGTTTACGGAAAATCCAAAGAAGAAGAAATATCAGGGGGCCTATCGTATACTTTAAAAAATCTATAGGAAATTAGCTGTACGGATAAAATTCATGTAAAACCTGCATATAACCTTCTTCAGGTCTAAGCCAGAAAATTATGAAAAGAACTATAACAATTGGCCCCATTTCAGGGGAATTTCTTGATCTTCTTCTCCTTCTTCGCTCATAATAATCACTTAGAATATCAACTATAAGATTCAGGGTAAAAGCTTCGCTAATCAAAAAAAATTACACAGCAGACTTACTAACTGAAAGGCAGGGAAACTGTGCCTTCCCCTGCCTAACGTCGTTTTTCGCTAACTAAGATTACAGCATCTTAGCGGAGCCGATTATGTCTCCACTTGCGTCAAACTGGATATCTAATCTCCAGCCATCGGACGCTGGTCCTTCAGCTGCGTTACCGCTACCGTAGACCAGGAACTGGTCTCCAGCAGACAGCTTACCGTCTCGGTCGTTGTCATTGAAGTGAACAGGGTATTCAGATCCATCGTCATCCGATACATTAGCTGCCCGTCTATCCAACTGAGGGTCATCGCCATTATAGGCCATGTCGATACCGTGTTCTTCACCGCCAATAATCTGCATGGCAACCTCTCCAAAGCCATGACCTGAACCAACATATGTCGATCCTGTATCATCCTTCAGATAGAAGCTAAAAGCAGCTAGATTTTCCTGCTTGCTGACCTTAATCACGTCCACGTGATATATTCCGTCACTACCTTCTTGTACGAAGAAAGTGGCTATAGGTGCTGATTCTCCTTGCTCAAGGAAACTGGCTGCCCAAACGTACAGCACAGCTGCCAAGACCACAGTAATTGCCACCATCAAAATGACGGCAATAACTGGAGATACACCCTCGTCGTTCTCTACTATTCTGTGTTCCATGGTTGCGTCCTCTCTTTGACAGTTACATCATAGGCATAAACTGCCGGGCCGTAACATTCACGGTCTGTATATAAAGTCTAATGTTAATTTTCCAATATAAAAATATAATTCAGTATGGTTTCGCTAGAAAAATACGTCTAGTGGTCGGTTTGCCCGTGATGACACACGGGACTTTCTTCTTGTAGGCCGTTGTTGAGTCTCCGAGGAATGAGAGGTCCGTGCCTTTCTCGATCATCTCTGCCTCCGCATCATTTCCATCAAATGCCATTTCATAGACCGTTCCCTTCTCGATTGCTTGATCTAATACAAGATCAGTACCATCAATCGTGAATGCAGGCAATGTCTTGATCCTGGAATTGAAATGGTCTGAACTCTGCTGCTTCATTTCTTCTCCTACGATATCCAGTTCGGAACGGACCGCGTCCACTAGATTGTTCACTGAATGACTTTTTTTCCCACCCGTTCTGCGGACGCACATTATTGAATTATTAGCCAGATCCCTAGGTCCTATTTCTATGCGCAATGGAACTCCCTTGATCTCCCAATCATAATACTTCTGACCCGGCCTGATGTCTCGGGAATCCAGTCGAACCCGGATACCAGCAGATTTCAACTCCGAGGTTATCCTATCGGATTCGGATATCACATCCGATGAGTCCCCTTTTGAGATAATTGGAATCACGACTACCTGGATTGGGGCCACGGGAGGTGGCATGACCAGGCCCTTGTCATCCCCATGACTAGCGACTATGGCACCCAATAGTCTTTCGGACATCCCATAAGTGGTCTGGTGAACGTATTGCTGATTACCCGAGGTATCTTCATATGTAATGTCGAAGGCGCGAGCCCACTGATCCCGATAATGGTGTACTGAAGCGACCTGCAAGGTACGACCATCTGGCATCACGACATCGATGGCTATGGTATACCAGGCACCCGGAAAAGTGTCCCAGACTGGGCGTTTGGTCACCAGAACAGGTAATTTCAATTCATTCATCAGGTTCTCAACTATTTCCAGATCCTCTTCAATCTGGCGGGTTGCATCGGCCTCATCAATGTGGGCTGTATGGGCTTCAAAAAAGTGAATCTCTCGGACCCTGATGAACGACCTTGTCTGTTTGGTCTCATATCTGAATGTATTGACTATCTGATAAGTCTTCAAAGGTAAATCTGCGTGTGACCTAATCCACAATGGGAACATAGTGTACATTGCAGTCTCACTGGTTGGTCTGAGGAACATCGCCTTGTCAAGTTCGGTCTCTCCAGCATGACGGATCCAATAGACCTCATTCACAAAACCACTTGGCTCTTCCTCCATCCTGAGTTCGGAAGGGTCAACTCCCTTCTCCCGAGCCGCCTTAAGCAATGAGACTAGCCTGTTCTCCTTTTCCAATAAATCTTCCGGTATCAATAATGGAAAATTAACCTCTCCGTGATCGGTTCGCTCCATCTCTTGATGTGTTATATCATCAATCAGGCGCATGGTTTTCCAACCATAGGGCCTCCAGACATCCATGCCCTTGATGGGGTATCTCTTGTCCACTAGCTCAGCGGCCTCAACTATGAAGGGATACCATTCTCTGAAGTCTGATTTTGGCGGAATTCCACGTTTGGCCGCAGCCGGTGTCACACTCATGCCCAAGGCGTGCTTTATTTTGCTGTAATTAACCCTTGCTCTTCTTTTTTGGGGGCGCCCTCGTCTGCTCAGTATAGGACTCCCAGACCTTGCCTGCGGTGTATGGCCCCAATAAAATCAACATAATAGAGAACCCCAGCATTCCACGGCAGCCAGGGGGTGCCTGAGCATAGTTGTCCGGCTGGGTCACTCTTAACTTAATCAAACCAAACCATGGCAATTCACCTCTTGCCATTCCAACTACCCAATCCGGTTCAACAGGTTGAACTTTGTTTCCATTGATATCAAAATGAGTCATTTGATCCGGGTGTGGATTTCCAGTTGAATCGCCTTTTGTCACATATCCTGAATTTTGAAGAACTTGGCCTTCAATGGTTCCAACCAGTTTATCATCTCCAAACTGTCCCAAATCTATTTTGTTATAGAAAGTACGTCCGACCTCAGGTACATGATAGGTCTTATTTTCCACATCCACTTCCACCCAGAACATAGCCCTGTGGATAACGGGGGTAACTGGTTGTCCATCTTTTTCTCTTATCCCATTCTTGTAATAGACTATGACGTCCCCATAGTCCCCATATTTCTTGTAGCCTGTGTCCTTTCCTTCCAGATAGGTCACGATATCCTTCTTCTCAGCCTCTTTGACAATAACCAGATCACCTGTATCTATGGTTCCTAAATGGGTGTAACCCGGTTCTGCATATAATGAATTATTATCATGTTCCATCGAACCTGATTCTATGACCACCATCGGTGGCCAGTTCCCACTGTAGGCAAAGGTCAGCAAGAACACCAAGACAACGCAGCCTATCGCTATTCCAACATCCTTTACAGTATCGGGCAAGTGCAACTCGTCAGATTCAGTCATCTAAGAATATACCTATAGTGACTTGCGGGGTCTCTTGACTTTTTTAACTTTTCGGACTCGCTTACGTTTACTATGGCTGGAACTTGATTGACCGAAATCTGTGGAAAGATCATCGCTAACCATCTTGATTCCAGCGTCGTCGTCGCTATCATCGGAAGGTGTCTCTTCAGGTGTAGGCCCGCTAAAATCGCCAAGGAGATCATCCAACGGATCCCCTCCACTCGTATCCTCGGCAGGAGGTGGAGGTGTGAATTGCTCAGGTTCTGGGGGGGCTACACTTTCTGCCATTTTCATTTCACCACCACATGACGGGCATTTGCCCCACTTTTCCTGGAAAGTCTTACCACAAGACGTACATGCAAACTCCGACGAACTGCTTGGCTGTGAAGAAGGTGCCGGGACACTCTGGCTTGTATCAGGGCTGACCTGATCCTTATCGACATATGGATTGAATTCATCTGAGCCGCCCAACAGGTCGTCTAAATCCTCAGCTCCAGATTTTGGCTCTTCAGAATCTGGCTGGTTGGCTAATTCGGGATTGGATGCCTTGCCTCCCAACTTTCTGCGCTGCTCAGCGTAGAATGCGTCCCTTTCAGCAAACAGTTCTTTCGTTTCGTCTGAAAATTCGAATTCTTTCTTCTCTTCCTTTTTCCTTTTCCAGAAACTCATGCCGCGCTATATGCCCGCAATAAATAAAGTATTTGGTTTAGAATAGTGGGTAGTCGCCTGTAATTGAATCTATTTCGGAGTCTGCTGCAGGGCCAATACCCAGACAAGTGACCGTACCAACTAGAACTTCTGTCAATCCAGCGTCTGTCACAAGACTTGAAACTAAACCGACGTCCCTAGCATGCTGCTGCAGATCCCGGAGAGTCGATTCGTTCTGTCCTTTGACCACCACTTTCTTCTGGCCCTCATCAAACCACTTTTTGAAATTGGATGAGTCCGACTTCTTTGATTTCAAGGCGCAATTAACTGCAGCGTGAGCTACCTGCGCTGCCATCTTGCCCTTTGATATACCTAAATCTGTCCTGACAACAATGACCAGCTTGTATTCCAAAATCTACTCACCGTCATCACTTTCCCCGCCAGGGTCAATGGATTCCTCCAGAACCACATCTGCGGAGAGGCCTTCGCCTTCACCAGGGCGATTGAGTGCTTGATCCAATTCGGCCATCCTAGAGTCGATATCTGCTAAATCTGCTAGCAGTGTCTTTTCCTTCTTCTCGTAGTATTTTTTCATCATCGAACTACCAATATTTTTTCTAGTCTCGGATTCCTGTAATTTGCGTTTCACATTATCTCTATCGTGCTTCAAACCCTGAAGCTCTATCAGCTCTGCTGGTATGAATTTACCAGCTACAGCTAACTCGGACTCGATGCGGAGGCCCGGTGGGGCCCTGGCCAATGATGGATGAACGTTGGCCATCCAGGGATAGGCACCTCTGAACCATCCGATTCCAAAAAATAGCAAAGTAGCAATAGTTAGGGATGCAGTGACGAAAAATGTCTGGAAATATCCTTTGTCTCCATCAGACCAGCCCTCCCAATCAGGAGCATTGCCCAGAGAAGGATTGCCCAAAACGAAGCCTACCAATATGACAACACAGATTGACATTGCCATTCCTAAAGTGACCCTATACAAGGTATCAAACTCCTCATCCAATTCTCCCCTACGGGGAAACATCGCCTGAATGAGAGTGTAACCTGGAAGGAACAAGACCAGCAAAAGGCCGGCAACCACTCTAATCCAGTTTATCTCTTCCATCAACGCTCCAGATTAAGCCCGTTAAAAACGTCTACCGTTGCCAAAGCCTCTACGGTAACCATGTGGTTCGGCCCCATTGCGCCGATATGAAGACTGGTGTTTCAGAACTTCCCAACGTGGTCTGCATTCGCATTCAAGTCCCTTCAGATTACCATGGCCCAGTCTGTGTTCCTTAAGTGCATCCAGAATCTTGCTGTTACAATCATTGCAATTATGAGCTCCCCGGCGCGTTCCTCCACCTGTTGGGTCCGAATATACTTTGGCTGGCAGATCCTTACATCGTTCCAGAACTTCCACGACCGACCACAACCAGGGGGCCGTCCATTCATCCCTGAACCACAATTTCTCGACCACAGTATTCTTCTGGACATTGACGGGATTGATAGATATCTTGTCTACATAGGGTGCTGCATCGGTCGCTGACTGGACTGCATCTTCAATCGCGTCTCTTTCACCAAGATATGGCGGTTTCAGCAGTACGTATGCCTTGACCTCAGCTCCATTCTCATGGGCGATTTCGCAAACTTTGACAAAATGTGGCCACAGTAATCTTTTGTTCACAGACTTGTCCAGAACAACCGGATTGGACGACTCCAGACCAATTGCAATCTCAATCTTGGGTGAATTTGAATAGCTGAAATGCTTGGGGTGGACAAATTCCGGAAGAGATTCTACCAGAACTTTCTCAATTCCCATATCGGCCATATCTGACATTACGTCATTGGCAAAATCCAGTGGCACCTCTGTCGGGTCCAGAAATGATCCTGAGGTGTAGATCTTAGCATATCTTTTGCCTTTCAGTGAATGCCGGATCTTCTTCCATTGTGAATAAAGCATGTCGGTACTCACTCCTCCTGGAACCGTATCGTTGAAATATCCACACATCGAACAACCTTCCTTGATCGACCAATAACACCCTCTGGTCCTAAGGATAGCAACTCCGGCCTCTACCACTTCTTCGCCCAGAACTTCCTCTTCAGTCCATCTGGCAACTGGTTGATCCAAAGGGTGTTCCCTAGGCGTTAATTTGGACTCGTTGACAAATTGGGTCAACGGAACAAAGGCCTTAGGCATGATGTCTAACCTCCACTGCAAGACCGCGGCCCATGGAAATCATTTCTTCGGGATTCATCTTGGCAATTCCAACCCCTGTCACCCTCCCGTTTTGTTTGATTACTACTTGATCTCCGATGGCCCAGTGTCCATCATAACTTTTTACACCAATTGCGAACAAATCTCCTACTAACTTGAAATCTTCCGCTGTGATCGATGGTCCGCCATTGGCCGCATACTTTGCCGCACCTGCTACGGTCAGACCAAGACCCCCTACTCTCGGTGAGATCGTTGCCAGATCTCCACACCTCAATTTGTAAGGCATATGGCCGCTTATTTCGGATTCAGTCAGAAATGGGGATGATTCACCATACTGGAATTTAGCAAGCCCGATCGCTTCGCCTTTGGCCCTATCCTTGGAACTCAAAACCGGTATTTCAGCGATAGCTGTGCGAGTAATCTCCTGTAAAATTTCCAATCCTTCGGAGGATGATGGTTTCTCGGCTTCGGTGTCTATTGTATCTACCTTCCTTTCTCTCAGTAATTCAGTTATTATCCTGGATGAAGAACCTGCGTGTACGATTGCTTTGAGATAATGTTTTTCGGGTTCCAATCTGGAGAATTGTTCCCTCAGCATTTGGACCTCGGACGCACTCCAGTCCCCGGTCACCGCTATGTCGTAGTGAGCGGCCGGATAACAAAATTCCAGTTCACGAGGTACCAATCCCAGAGGGGAGGTTACAGAAACAATGTGCAAGGCCAAGTAATTGTCGACTTCCTTGATAGTATTGTAGAATCGCTTGTGACTGCTGCTCTTGAAATACGGTTTCCGGGCTGAACAGGGAAGAACTAGCAACACCATATTCTTGGCTGGCGGCACATAATCTGATAATCTCTGTTGAAAGTCAACAACTGATGGATTTTCAAGGCTCAAATTGTTGGCCCGTATCATGACGTTACGCCTGGCTCCCTTCTCTATTAACAGGGAAGTGGAATGGTGCAAGATCTGAGAAACCCGCGGATTATGAAGACTCGTCATCTCTACCAGCTCCCTCAAAGTTCCATTCATGATGGAAGTCCGGATCTTCAAAAGCCAGCGTTCAAGTTCCTCTCGATTTTGGGATTGCAAATCCGTTGTTTTGGTGTTAACTTTTGTCCACGAACCACTGTCGAGCGACCAGCCAGTGGCGCTTCTCAACTCAACATTCAGATCATCGAAGACATCCACGCCCAGATATGCTAGAATTGGCATGTCTGATGGTTCAACTGCCGGAGCATAAAGCAATCTTGAATATCCGGCTTCTTTCCTGAAATGTGATGCACATTCCACCAACTTCTGAGGCTGTAACGAGGATGCGTTGTCCAGAACAGCTATTTCCTCTGACAATTGCAGATAAGGGGCTTTGTTTGAATCGAGGCCCAAAGGCGTAGGTGGCAAATCAACTGGTTTATCAATCTTAATCGTTCCACCTGAAACCAAATCTTGCGAATCCGTTAGGTCTTCTCTGGATATCACATGTGGAGTCTGTAGACTGTCGTCTATCTGTAAAAGACGAGCCAATCCCTCGTGAGCCAGAGGTTCCATACTATACAACTCCATTAAGGGCTATATATTGGAATTCTTTTCTACTCTGGTTCCTTCAGTTCTCTTGGAGGTTCTGTAGAAGAGTATTCGTCCTTGATACCTTCCCTGGAAACCGCCTCGGCTGCTTCCTGAACATCTAGCTTGATAGCCTCTATCTCAGCTGCCATTTCCTTGGCAGTCGGGATTGGGCCTAAGATATCTTCTGTCTTACCAAGTGCAGACTCCAGATCTTTAATCCCAGATAATTCGCGATCGCCGACCTTCTTAGAGTAGCCAACGTATTCCGAAGCGCCTTCCAATAATTTGGAAATTTCGAATGGAATAACGAATTTGGTTGCTGGACCAGCACCAAGCGCTTTCAAGGAATCAAGACTCAATACGGTAAGGGCCTTGGCATCAAGTGCAGATGCACCCATTGCTGTTATTCGCAATCCTTGGGCTTCTCCTTGCTTTTCCAAGATGGTCTTGGTTCGCTCTCCTTGAGCTTCCAGAACTTTAGCCTGTCTTACACCCTCGGCCTCGAGAATTCGGGACTGCTTGTCACCTTCAGCCTGGAGAATGGCCGATCTCTTTTGACCGTCGGCTTTCAGGATAGCGGCTCGCCTTTCACGCTCGGCTGAGGTCTGCTCTTCCATTGCGGCCTTTACATTTGGAGACGGGTCGACTTCCCTTATCTCTACATTGTCAACTTTTATGCCCCAAGGGTCCGTCTCGACATCCAACTTGTTTGTGAGGGTTGAATTTATATAGTCTCGCTTGGAGAATAACTCATCCAGTTCCATGTCACCAACCAGTCCTCTGAGAGTGGTCGTAGACATGTTGACGATAGCTAACCTGTAGTTAGCAATACTCAGTACTGCCTTCTTCGCGTCTGCCACTCTGTAATATACAACAGCATCCACCATCGTTGGCGAATTATCCTTGGTAATCACCTCTTGACGTGGAACATCAAGGACCTGAATACGGAGATCTATCTTGTAAACCATCGTAATCAATGGAACTACAAAATTCCATCCTGGATTGAGCATTGCATAAAACTTACCCAATCGTAGCGCGACTCCAGCTTCATACTGCTCGATCTGAATAATTGTCGTCCATAATATCACGACCGTGACAACTATCAGAATCAACAGCAAAACAAAAAATGTTCCGGGATCCATATTTTTCTCCTATTTTCTCCTATTATTTATTCTTTGGGTTTCACGGTCAGGGTAATACCTTCCGCGTTCACGACCTCTACACTAGTACCGACTGCAATGTCCGAATTACAGGAGTCGCACGTGATCGCTCTCATCTCCTCTCTCTCTATTCTGACCTTGCCAGACGCTGCGTCTGGAGATACTGCTACAGTTACCTTTCCGGTCCTACCTATGTAGGACTGGATACTCATCTCACTAGGTGTGTCGGGTAGTGCAAAGGTCTGATAGAACTTTACAGTCCCATACAATGAACCCAAACCAACCACCAAACCGACAGGTAATAGCCAGATACCAGTTACGATATCAAAAGACATCAAAATGCCCAATGCTATCAAAACAGTGCCTGGTACTGCGACTAAAAATCCTGGCATCGTTGCCTCTACTAGGAAGAGCAGAATACCAATTATGATGAACGCCAGTCCTATTTCAGTCCCCAATAGTTCTTCAGCCATGATTACCCACTATTCTGTCTACTACAAAAGGAGTATATAAGAGATTTTCAAAAATATTTTTTGAACAATACTAAAATAACTGAACCTAATCGGACCCTATGACTGGAGTGTTGGACTTGAATCAATATATGATCCGAGAAAAATTCTGGAAAATATTCGGTAATAAATTCTGGTTCGAAGACGTTAATGAAAAACGATACGGCTTTTGCGAACAGAAACGATTCAAGTTAAAGGATGATATTCGAATATACGTGGATGAATCAAAGAGTCATGAATGGCTGAAGATCAAACAAAAACAAATAGTTGATGCATGGGGTGGTTATGATATCGTGGATTCTCAATCTGGTGAACATATTGGCACTGTAAAAAGGAAATTCTGGGCGTCTATCATTCGAACAAGGTGGCACCTTCTAGATGCTGCTGGGAACGAAGTTGGAATTCTAATCGAGGACAGCATGGGATATGCCTTGGCCAGACGCCTTTTACTTGGAATACTGTTGCCAAAGAAATTTCATATCGAAATCGGTGGAGGGACCGAATTTGTGACAATGAGACAGATGTTCAATCCATTCATCAAGAAACTGGTCGTGAATATTCCGCCGAATCATCCGCTTGATAGAAGATTCATTGCTGGTCTGGCTATAGTAATAGCTGCCATTGACGGACGAGGAAAAAAGTAGCCTTACCGACTGAAATATTTGATCGCTGCGCTTCGCACAACCCATATCAAAGTAAAACCAAAGACAACTATTGCATATGTGGAAGATGACATGTCGACAGAATCATCAGTTGTACCGATCAAGGTCACGATGGCCAAAAAAATAACCAGTATCCCTGCGAACCATTGGAATTCCCTTTGCAAATCTTCCTTGGATGTGCTACCTGGTCCAAAATTCTTGATACTGTAACTTACCACTGCCCAGCTTACGGCGAAGGCTCCAACTGCAATCGCTATCTCAGTTGGTTCGGAAGTTCCCCCATAAACTAGAAGTATCAAAAAAGCAACCAGTGCTCCTGAGGCCCATGTCAGTTCTTTCTGTAGATTCTCGTCCAAGTTAAGCACCAAATCCGTCTTGCGAGACAATAGGACCAATCCACTCTTTTGGAACCACGAATGTCTTGGCTGCAATATCGTGTAAGCCCTGCTTCTGTTCAGTAAAACCAATCATAATAAGTCCTAAAACCCCCACAACATTAACGCCAGGTATTGTGGTCAAAACTAAATACACTATAGTTCGAACAAAAGATGTAGTCATAGTTATTCTTTCACCTCTTTGATTGACGACCTTCATACCTAGAATGTGTTTACCTAAAGTTCCCTGATACTCAGAAGCTTCCATCAGGGGCTTGTAAAGAATCAAAGCTATACCAAAGGCAATTAGGGTCAGAATAAATGTTGCGACAGCAGCGCCCTCTCCTAAAAGAGCGGCGGCGATTATTGCTAAAACAGATGCAATGGCCAAGGTCATTATCACTAATATCACAAAATCTGCGATCGCAGCCACGAATCGTATCCAGAATCCTTTGAAAGGGCTGCCTCCAGCATAACTCGGCAACTGACCTACGGAAGGGTGGGTCTGGTCCATACTACTTCCTAAATGTGTTTACTATATAAGGAATTTTCAAAAATAATTTTTGAACTGAATGTAGTACACCTTTATTAAACAATGATTCTGAAGGTGAACTGTGAAAAATAAACGTGCTGATTACAAAGCCTCTGAATTAAGGCGAAAGGATCTGGTCGAATCACCGGTGGAAATGTTCCGCATATGGTTTGAGCAAGTGGAAGGCATCCACCGATTTGAATCGACGGCCATGACCTTGTCAACCACGAACAAGGATGGGAAACCATCCAGCAGAGTCGTGCTCCTGAAGGGATACGATGAGGATGGATTTGTATTCTATACCAATTACGAGAGTAGAAAAGGTCGAGAAATAGAGGAGAATCCATATGGTTCCCTAAATTTCTACTGGCCAAGTCAGGAAAGGCAGGTCAGGATAAATGGGAAATTAAGGAAGGTTTCCCGTTCCAGATCCGAAAAATATTTCCATTCGAGGCCGCTTCGGAGCCAGATCTCGGCATTGGCATCCAACCAGAGCGGAGTGATCGAGAACCGGGACGCCATGAAGAAGAAATTTGGAAAGCTGGGAAAGAAATTTGAGGGAAAAACCATCCCACTGCCTGACAATTGGGGCGGTTACAGGATGGAACATAGAAGCGTAGAATTCTGGCAAGGAAGGCGTGATCGGATGCATGACCGATTCGTCTACACTAAGAATGGCACCATTTGGCAGATAGAAAGGCTGGCGCCCTAGTAGAATTCAAGTCAATAATTGTAGATTCTTCGCGCAACATTATATACCCCTCTTTTCTCCAGACAAACCCTTGTGTCGACTATTTAATACTAGTCTATGACGCAGGGAACGTTAAGTGCACTCGATCTTGAAGCTTATAGACCGGGGAAGTTGGCATAGACGCTAATCTCTTCTCAGTGAGGATATTAACGCATCAATGATTGTCAGATCATACGCAAACCCGGACGAATGTTGAAGCCGACGGCTACAGCAGTTACTACGCCACCTGGTGGATGACTAGGCTCGGTTGCCGAAGAAGGTCGTGCCAAGCAGCGATATGCTTCGGGGAGGCGCATGGAGCCTTTGATCCGAAGATTGCCGAATGGGACTTCCCGAACCCTAGTGGTTCAATCCGAAAGGATGGGGAACGCCCTGAATTGAAACATCTTAGTAAGGGCAGGAAAAGAAATCAAATGAGATGAGGTTAGTAAAGGCGATCGAACACCTCATAGGGCAATCCGAATCTTCTGATGAGAATCAGTAGAAATGTGGAGTTTGGCCTGTTTACATCTTAACACTGTTATCCGAATTTCGTGTGGAACACCGGTGCCATAGAGGGTGATAGCCCCGTAGGAGACACCGTGAAAGATGATTTTCAGGACCCAAGAGTAGCGTGCATTGGATATTGCGCGTGAATACGGGAGGTACTAACTTCCAACCCTAAATACAAACCGAGACCGATAGCGCAATAGTAGCGTGAGCGAAAGTTGTAAAGCATCCCTGGCGGGAGATTAATAAGACCCTGAAATCAGGTGGTTACAGACTGGTATGGCGTGCAAGGGATTAAGCGGTAACACCGCCGCACCGACGTCATGCCGTTCGATTCGAAAATTGATCCGTGGAGTTCCTATCATTGGCGAGGTTAAGTACGCAGGTACGAAGCCGTAGGGAAACCGATAGCCCGCAGCGCAAGCGAGGGGCAAGGTGTGCTCGCCTGAAGTCAATGGTTGGATACCCGAAGCCGGTCGATCTATGCCTGGGCAGGGTGAAGCCTTTCGGAAGAAGGGTGGAGGCCCGAACCAGTACTGATGTGCAAATCGTTTGGATGACCTGGGTATAGGGGCGAAAGACCAATCTAGACCGGCAATAGCTGGTTCCTCTCGAAACTGCTCGCAGGCAGACCTCAGCAGAGACGGGGCATGCGGTAGAGCACTGATTGCGTGTTTAGGAAGCGAAAGTTTTCGGCATGCTGTCAAACTCCGAATGTGTGTCCGTCGTAGAAGCTGGGCAGTGAGGGCATCGGGGTAAGCTTGATGTCCAAAAGGAAAACAAACCAGACCAAAGTTAAGGTCCCTAAGTAACAGCTAAGTGTTAAAGAACAAATAGTGTTTGAAGGCATAGACAGCTGGAAGGTTGGCTTAGAGGCAGCCATCCTTTAAAGAGTTCGTAACAGATCACCAGTCAAGTCTCTGAGCCTAGAAAATGGACGGGACTAAGTTGTTCACCGATACTTTGGGCCACCGAAAGGTGATGCGATAGAGAGGCGTCGTGCGCGGGTGGAAGTGGGGCCGTGAGGTCCTGTGGACCGCGTTCGAATGATAATCATGGAAATAGTAGTAGCGTAGATGGGTGAGAATCCCATCCGCCGGAGGGGCTAGGGTTCCTCGACGATGTTCATCAGTCGAGGGTTAGTCGGTCCTAAGGTTCCCCCTAACAGGAGGAATCGAAAGGGAAGCAGGTTAAAATTCCTGCACCAATTCACATTTTGTCCATTTCCTGACACATCGGGTCCAGTGGAGCACTCTTGTCTGAGTGTTGCCTTCAGCAATAAATTTGTGGAGTACCGTAATGGTGAGAAACAAACTAAGCTGTTGGGAGGCGAAGTATTTCGCTTCTGCTCTAGCCTGGTGTCCGTGAAAAGGGATCTGGAGCCGTGTGAGTTGTCCGTACCGAGATCTGACACAGGTGCCCCTAGGTGAGTAGCCTAAGGCGTCGCGGCAGAATCCGGGCGAGGGAATTCGGCAAATTAGCCCCGTACCTTTGGTATAAGGGGTGCCAGCTCTGTAGAGAGCTGGTCGCAGTGACTAGGGAGCTCCGACTGTTTACTAAAAACACAGGTGGCTGCTAGTCCGTAAGGATGTGTATAGCCGCTGAATCCTGCCCAGTGGCGGTATCTGAAACCCGG
>Ga0209554_1000306_pt1 | contig 40820 bp, 34 predicted proteins | sample MarorgKNORR_S2LV_5_FD_188221 | JGI IMG/M metagenome (GOLD analysis project Ga0209554, IMG submission 188221) | Marine microbial communities from the Southern Atlantic Ocean, analyzing organic carbon cycling - Bottom_A/KNORR_S2/LV (SPAdes) (version 2) | ecosystem: Environmental > Aquatic > Marine... | reverse complement strand
AATCAGATTCGCTAGATTCTTCGTTGTGATCTTTACTTTCGGAACTATTTTCGGTATTCAAAAAAGCATCAAGAGAAAATTGCTGGAGATCCTCATCCTCCGAATTCTTCCTCGCCATATTTTGATGGGGGCGACGACGATTCAAGAACCCCTCCCTATATTTCGCTGAGAAAATACCGATTAAGGTCTAGATTAACCCATCCCAACTTCTCGCGGGGTTGATAAGGGTCCACTGATAGGGAGAGATTGCGGCTCAAAGTTCAATAGGCGTCGCCACCGAGGATGATTGATGATGATGGACACACCACCGAATGTCGTAAAGACTGGCACAAGCACAATAGGGATTACTTTCAAAGGAGGAGTTGTTGTTGGAGCCGACCACAGAGCCACAATGGGTCACTTTATTGCAAACAAGAGTGTACAGAAGTTGTTCAAAATTGGCAACAATCTTGCCTTAACTACCGCAGGTTTGGTAGGTCATGCCCAATCACTTTCACGAACTCTTTGTGCTGAAGTATCTCTATTTGAATTACGTCGTCAGCAGGAGATGACTGTCAAAGGAGCAGCAACACTAACCGCCAATATTCTAGTCGGCCGACCTCACTGGGTTCAATTACTCATTGTAGGTGTGGATGCAGATGGCAGTCATGTGTATTCAATCGACTCAGCAGGAGGCTCTATTCCTGATACATACTGTGCTACTGGTTCAGGTTCTCCATACATGTATGGTGTCCTAGAAGATAACTTCACAGAAGGTATGAGTCGAACCGAAGCATTGAAACTCGCGGCACGCGCCCTTTATGCATCGGGGCAGCGTGATGCAGCCTCAGGAAACGGCATGGATTTGGCAGTAATTACTGCAAAAGACGGCTACCAACAAGTATCTCAACAAGAGATTTCCACACTCCTATAGTGAGTAATTTAGATTCCCGCAACTCCAAGTTGCAACCATATTATGGCTACTGCCAATTTATTGGGCGGAGCGGGAGAAGGTGAGTAAATGCGCCAAACATTCAAACAAATAAAAGACGAAATAGCTAAGATAATCCCTAAGACAGTGGATTATTCAGTTGACTTAGAAGCAGGTGACATTGTTATCGTGACTACGATGTTAGATAGATTCACAGGTTCTGAAGGTTTCTTAGGACGAATCTCAAAGACCGTTAAAAAGAAAATTATCTTGCGACCGGATGAAAGTATAATGATGTCTGAAGAAGATACTTTGAAAGTGATCAAAGAGATTATTCCTGAAGATGTAGAAATTAACCAAATTTACTTTGACCAATGTTTCCGTGAATTGATAATTCAGTGTGACAAGCCTGGAAATGCTATAGGAAGAAAGGGCGCAAATCTAAAAGAGATTCGCGATAAAAGTGGTTGGCTAGTGAAAGTGGAAAGAACCCCACCAATTCATTCAAAGACAGTGCACGATATTCGAGCCTATAGGCAAGCAAATCACGAAGAAAGGAGAAAGTTGTTGAAGGATTTTGGGCTAAATATCTACCGTCCAACAAGGCCAGGGCAGCAATGGGCACGTTTGACAGCTCTCGGGTCATATAGGGAAGTGGGAAGAGCCTGTCATTATATTACGACAAATGAATCAAGAGTGATGGTAGATGTAGGGGTAAATATCGCAAGTGATACAGATCCCATGCCATACTTCACAGCACCTGAAGCCCTGCCGATTGAGAAGTTGGATGCGGTTGTCTTAACACATGCACACTTGGACCACGCTGGAATGCTCCCCGTATTGTTCAAGTATGGATACAAAGGTCCAGTTTACTGTACACCTCCAACCCGTGACTTAATGCTATTATTGCAGACAGATTATCTGAAAGTTAGTGGCGCTGAAGGAAAAAGGTGTCCCTATGACATGGAAGATATTCGCACCTGTATGAAACACGTTGTGGATGTTGATTGGGGCGAAACTACACAAATCACTCCGGATATTAAGTTGACCTTCTCAAATGCAGGTCACATATTGGGCTCTTCTGCAGTTCACCTGCAAATTGGCGAAGGCAAGCATAATATTGTCTTGTCAGGCGATCAAAAATATGAGAAGTCATGGTTATTCGATGCTGCAAATACAAGATTTCCACGCGTTGAAACCTTGGTATTAGAATCAACATATGGTGCATCAGGAGATTATCAACCAAGCCGTCAAGAGGCGAATCAAGAATTGCAAGATATTATTTCGAGAACTCTAAGAAGAGGTGGGAAAATAATTTGCCCAGTATTCGCAGTAGGTAGAAGTCAAGAAGTGATGATTGCAATTGATGAATTATTTCGCTCAGGTGCAGTAAAACCAGTGCCAGTATGGCTTGATGGAATGATACAGGAAGCGACAGCTATTCACGCATCTCACCCCGATTACCTCACTAGCAGTCTAAGGAAATCTTTACTCCAAGACGATGGTGCAAACCCATTCACAAGTGAATGGTTTAGGCCGGTTAGGGGAAGAGAATTGCGTGATAGTATTATTCACGACTCTTCGCCATGTATCGTCTTGGCAACATCTGGAATGATGAACGGAGGCCCGGTAATGGAATACTTCAAGAACTGGGCCCATGAAGAAAGAAATTCTCTTTGTTTCGTTGGCTATCAAGCAGAGGGAACTCTTGGAAGAAGATTGCAGAAAGGTTTCGGAGAAGTTCCAATGGTCATTAATGGTCAAACTGAGATTGTAAAGATTGGCTGTGAGATGTTGACAATCGATGGATTTTCTGGCCACTCAGATCGCAGACAGTTGTTAGAATTCGTGGACCAAATAAACCCTAAACCGCAAAATATTATCTGCCACCACGGTGATTATTTCAAATGTAACGAACTTGGCAGAACTTTGCGTGATCGCTACAAGTGTAGGACATACGCTCCAAAGAATCTTGAAACTATTCGTCTAATGTGATCACATTAAGGGAATATCATAGCCCGATTGAATTGGGTCTGGTATTGTTGTTTCAACTTCATCAATGGAACTTAGCTTGTCGCTATTATTGCTGGGTGATGCAATGACTATCCCAGCAGTGGATGATGATGATGAATAATTTTCCTTTTGTCCCGAAAATGCAGCAAATATCAACACTATTACTACTGAAAATATTAACGCGGGCAATATCAAATTATAATTTTTGCTAGTAACAATATGTTGAACAAAAATGATAACTACAAAAACAATGATTGCAAATGACATCATTCGCCTAGAAAGTAGTTCCACAATGCCGGTAAGACCACTCTCTTCATGAACCTGTTGCACCTCTGCCGTCACATGTTCTCCTCTGATAACCCGCCCCAATCCTCCGCCGCTTGCCCAGGATGGTTGATGACTGCAGTCGCTCCATGGGGGGAAAATGAGGAGGATGCATTTGATCAGGGACTAGTTGAACTAGGTTTGGGAGATGCACGTTTAATCCAAGTCCAAGGTGCGATGTTACCTTTAGGATTTGAAGCAATAGCGCCGCAATCCTTGCCTATGGGTTCCTTAGTAGAATGCCATTTAGCAACAGCATTTTCATGGAGTGGAGCTAGCGCTTGCGCTGGAGTTGCATGGGCTTCTTGTCAAACTCCGGAAGGAGATGAATGTGCTATAGTTGCAACAATCTCTACAAACTTAGATTATGATGAAACATCATTATTGCTAAGAAGAAATTTACAAAGAAGGCTTGCAAGTAGAGATTTGGAAGTAGTTACTTTTGATTTGGCAGTGGACGAAGTTACTTCAGCAGCCGACCATCACGGTGTCGCAATGGCCGCTTTGATATTGCCTGAGTCATTATCGCTTGGAGCAAATACTGCTACAGGTCCTATTAGAGGTGGATTAACTCGTAAAGCATCGGATTCAGCGATTAACCGTGTTGAGGTAAAGGCGCCAGCAGCACCTGCAATGAGGCCGGGTGGAAGAAGGTCAAATAATTCTGGAGATACAGATTTTTCACTCTAAATTCATTAAGTCTTGATTGGGATTGAGGGTGATGAAAGAAAAACAATGGATTGTCGTTCGCTGTAGCGCGTGCAGAAATTGTCATGGTTCCAATGGTAATTACAAGAAGTGCCCTCATTGCGGTAATAATATCGGTGAAAATGCAGAAATTGTTTCTACTGTAAATACAGATGCAGAACTTAGAATAGAAGTTGCAATTGCCAATACACCTGCAGAATTAAGGGATTCATTGAGAGAAAAATTGAAATCCACAGAATCTCTTGTTCATAATTCAGATCGACATGCTTTTACTATGGCAAAATGGTTACAACAATCAGCTGATGAAAACGGCGAAGTAACTTTGCATTCATTATCCATATTGATAGCCTCAAAAAATAGCGATATTAATGCCGAAGATTTGATTTCAATGGCAGAAACACAGGGTATGTTGCTTCGTATTAATGAAAACCGCTGGACTCTTCTTGAGTGAAGTTCATATGGTAAAGGCCGTGGCAATGAATCAAGGGCGTATGGGTTAGTTTGGCCTATACTCGGGCGTTTGGGACGCTTGGACCCAAGTTCAAATCTTGGTACGCCCACTTATTTATTTTGCTTGATATAGGCTCGCTCATAATTTGTTGCGAGTGATATTATTCTTCAGGCAATTTGATTGAGTGAACCCAAATAATATGAAACCCGAATTGAGTCTTAATGAATCGTTGTGGAACACTTTCCGGCTGCATTGACCAAACCTCATCTTCAAAATCTTGGACCATTTGACCCTCAACAAATTCGCCCAAATCCCCCTTTTTCGAGCCGCTTGAGCAAGTAGAATATTTCTTGGCCAATTTTTTAAACTCTTTTAGGGGTTTTTTTGCTCCTTGGATTGCTTCTAGGCATAATTTTGCTTCTGGTTTTTTGGCAACCAAAATATGGCGGACATGGGCAAATCTCGGCTTATTTCTTCTGTCATGTCTACGCATTGATTACACCTCTAACATAATTTTTTTCACTACTTTGCTCAAAACTAATCCTCAGTTCTTGTTTAACGACCACAGCCATCCTATCAAAAATGTGCGCACAGGACCATGTGAAAATTACTATGAGGTATATTGGAATCCCTAGCTCTACCAAAGTTCGCTCCAAATCGGTTGAGATTCCTGGAATTAATGCTATCCATCCAATGTAGTATGAGATAAAAGCGAAGATAGTATGCGGAGAAACTTTACGTGAAAAAAGCCAATATATGTTGCGAATATGGTGCTCTATTACCATCATCAATCCTACTTTAAAGAAAAATGAAATATTGTTTATGCCAGATGCTTCATCTCCATAGATTGCTCGAACAGGATAGTGAGATATTTTCCATCCATATCTCGCTAGTTGAATTATCCAATAATTTGGATAACCATATCCGCTCCAAGAATTATTCCAATTCCAATTGCGTAGGACAGTGTCACTTGTTGCTGTATAGCCGCATTGAGGATCTGAAATTCTTTGACCGGCTGCCAGTGTGGTGAAGAAGGATAGTAACGCCGTCGCCAGTCTACGAATGATTGGCATTTTGCCTAAACCTTCAGGATGAATTGAACGGTCGCCTTTGATGTGGTCCCCACTGCCAGAAATAACACCATCAACCAAGCCCTCAAGGTCATCTGGGTCCATTTGACCGTCACCAGCCATTACCGCACTAACAAATTTTGAATCTCCAAATATTTCAATCAACTTTTGATGTCCAGTGTCAATTGCATTACCGACTCCTAAGCCATCTAATCTGATTAGAGTAATTTCTGCACAACACTGTGTAGTAATTGCAATGTTTCCTGTGCCATCTTTAGAGCCATCATCAATCACCACTACATGGTCAACAAAGGAAGGAATTGTAGAGAGAACACGTCCAATATGGTTGGATTCATTACGTGCAGGAATCACTACACCTATGCTCCACCCCTGCAACATGGATAATCGTAGGGCTATTCATTCAATAACTAAACCCATAATTCAATTCAACCGTATCGGCAAATAATGAATGGAATCAACATTGTGATAAATAATATTAGAGAGAATTGATAGAGGAAGAAATGTGCAGAGATATTGTGAGCAATGAATTACGCGTGATAATAATGGGTCGCGATGTAGAGTTGCGAGTCATTTCTCTTATTGTTCGTTGCCGTGCGATTGCCGATGAAGTTGTTTTTCTTGATTTGGGTTCAAATGATGAAACTGTTGAATTAGCATCCGAAGTTGATTGTCCTGTAATCAATTATAGTGGGGAGATTGAAACATCAAAAATTGTCCGCTTTTTGCACGATAGCAAATTGGAAGAAATTGCAACAACTCTACTGATTCACATCACTGCACAATGGAAACTCCGCGATTTACCGTTGACTGCAAATAGGGCACGGGAAAATTGGGATTTACATATTGCTGTAAAGGGCACGGGTAATGAAAAAATAAACCCAGAGGAGATTATTCTATCAAGTGTCGAATTCAATCACCTAGTAATTACACCAGATGGAATGCGGGCAATGGCTAATTTGGGCCCACTTGCCACCGCTATGGATTTACCAGAAAATTTGAGAGTAAGAGTAGTTGGTTCAACTTCACAAGTCAATGTACCGCAGCAAGAATCTCTTGCAACTGCAAGTCGTTTTGCACAACTCTTCTACTGGATGCTTGAATCAAAACATCCACTATTTTTATTCGGAATACCTGGAATTGTATTATTCGTATTAGGGTATAAGTTGTCAGGGAATGTTGTTGATACTTTTGACGAACTAAATTCTACATCAATTGGAGTTACATTAGCAGTTATTGCAATGACAATGATTGGATTATTCGCAATGATGGTCGCAATCATTCTCTATATTATGGGTAAACAGGCCGAACAGATTCAATCGCAATATGATTGGAAGGGTAAAGATTAATTCCATTTAGATGGCAGTGGTGATAAAATGAATAATTACACAGGTTTAGTATGTCTTGATATGGATCGTGTCCTAATAGATCACCTTTCAACATGGCAGTATGTCTATGACAAGTTAGGTATAAATAATGACGAATCGTTTGAACTTTATAATCAGGGTTTACTCAATGAATGGGAGTGGATAAAATTGGACATCGCACTTCTCAAAGGTATTAGAAGTGACTCAGAAACTCCGCTGACGGATTCAGAACTGCGTGGCCATTTACTGGGTGTTCCAATGATGAAAAATTACCACCAATTAATTGCAACATTGATTGATAAAGGATTTGCAGTTGCAATTGTAAGTGGTGGCTTACAACAATCTGCAAGAGATATTGCGGCTCAATTTCCTAGCAACAAAAAATGGAAAAAACGTTGGGGTGGAATAGACCGCCATACTTGCGAAAGACTCAGTTCTGGATTCGATACAAAACTTCATGTTTTTACCAATGGATGGTTGGTCGGGAAACAGCTGCCAAGTGGTGAAAATGAGTTAGATGATTTTGGTAGATATCAAGTCCAAATGAATGGTAAAGGTGCGATAGTAAAAATGCTACAAAGGAGATTGGGACTCACTAAAGAGAGAACTGCTTCGGTTGGAGATTCTGCGGGCGATATTGGAATGTTCCAAGAATCAGCAATGGCAATTTGCTTCAACCCTTGGGATGATAAGCCAAAACAACACGCTGATGTTGTGGTTGAAGAAAAAGACCTTGCTATTGTGCTGGAATTGATAACAAATGCAATACAATAGAGGGATATTGTAGCAAGAATTGATAACTTTGTCACTTTGTGGTGGTTGTCATGGACGGCATTGGTGACACTTTTATTTCTTCTTTCTGCATACATTGTGGATTTATGCTAGGCGCATTTATTCCAGGGATGCCTTGCCCAGATTGTGGGGAGCCACTTATTTGAATCAAGGTGTAACTCTTCGAGAATCTCTAGGGAATGGAATAACTTCTCTGATATGGTCTGCACCTGTTAGCCATGAACAAACCCTATCAACGCCAAGTCCGAAACCTCCATGAGGAACACCGCCATACGACCTAGTGTCAATGTAAAATTGGTATGCAGCCTTATCCGTTCCTTCTTCATCAAGGCGAGCAAGCAATTCTTTTTCTGACCATGTTCTTTCTCCCCCTCCAATAATTTCGCCATAGCCTTCAGGGGCTAGCAAGTCGTGACAAAGAACATATTTGTCTTCATCAGGGTCAACTCTGTGGTAGAATGGTTTTGAAATTTTAGGATAGTGTGTAAGAAAGTGTGGAACATCAAAGTCCTGAGTCAGTACCTTCTCCTTTGAATAATCTAGGTCCTGTCCCCATTCAATTTCCACTCCCATTCCTTGTAATGTTTCAACTGCTTCATCATATCTCATTCTAGGATATGGGCTATCAGCATATCTTGCTACCAGTTCAAGATCTCGACCGATACTTTCAAGTTCTGTTGAACGGTGTTCAAGCAGGTCACCTGCAATCTTTCTAACAACGCCTTCACCATGTGACATTATTTCATCATTTGACGCCCAAGCAACTTCCATTTCAGCATGCCAAAATTCAGTCAAATGCCTTCTAGTGCGTGACTTTTCTGCTCGGAAAGATGGTGCAATAGTGTACAGCCTTTCCAATGCTGGCATTGCAGCTTCTGCATAAAGTTGCCATGATTGTGTCAAGTAAACTGTCCTTCCAAAATATGGCACCTCAAATAATGTAGAACCGCCTTCAACCGCACCCGCAACAAAGTTTGGAGCCTGATATTCAGTAAAATCTAAGTCTCTAAAATAGTTATGAATTGCACCAAATACAGTGCTGCGAATCTGCAGCATTGTCGTCATTCGAGATGTTCTAAGATAGAGGTGGCGGTTATCGAGTAAAAATTCCGTTTCTCCTCCATCAGCAGCCTTCATTGCCGACTCAGTAATCGGGAATGGACGTTCTGGATTTACGCTACCAACTATGACCACAGAACTTGCGACCATTTCGTGCCCACCATCTGCTCTTTCATCGACATTTATCATGCCAGTAATTTTGATTGAGGATTCAATAAGTGCGCCCTTTGCATCTTCAAAGGGTTCATCTCCAACAGCATCTTTCTTGACAACGCATTGAATAACACCGGTGGAATCTCGTAATACTATGAAACGGATTTTGTTGGAACCACGGCTACGCTTTACCCAGCCCATTAATTCCACTTCTTGTCCGTCATATTTTCCGGCTTGCACATCGCCGATAAAGATGGTCTTCACCATATTCGCACCGGTTCTTCCTATATCGCATCGTAATTCAAGTTCACCCCAATATAATCTCAATGGAAAATATAAAGCAGTGCAATAATGACACAATAATTGCATCATCCATAGCAAAGTGTCAAAGCCGAGCCGTGTGAATTATGTCCATGCGGCAAATTGCGGTGTATGCTATTGGTGGCAACGCGCTCTCATCTCCATCAGAAGATAATGAGCAACAAAGTTCGCAAGTTCTTGCTAGAGTAATGAGTGATGTCGTAGATCTCTTGGAGGGAGGTTGGGGTGTAATTCTAACCCATGGTAATGGCCCACAAGTAGGCCATTTGCTAACAATGGATGTCGAGCAAAGTCAAGAGATGGATAGTTGGGTTGCTGCAACACAAGGTATGATAGGTCACTCATTGGCAATCCATCTGGACTCAATTCTAATGAGGCGAAGGAGGCCGGAAAGAACCGCAGTAGTTTTGACAAGAGTAGAGGTCAATGGTGCAGATAAAGGATTTCAATATCCTACAAAACCAATAGGACCAATCTTGTCAAGTGATGTAGTAATGGTTGCTGACTGGGATATTGTTGAGACGATAATAGGTCCGAGAAGAGTTGTGGCTAGTCCACTTCCAATGCGGGTATTGGACCTTCAAGTGATTCAAAAATTGGTTGAACTAAAGGCGGTTGTTATTTGTGGTGGAGGTGGAGGGATTCCTGTGGTAAATAAAGGAAATCACTATGTTGGTGTTGCTGCAGTTATCGACAAAGACCGACTTTCAGCATTACTGGCAATTGAATTGCAAGCAGATGCATTAATTATTTCAACAGCGATTGATTGTGTGAAAACCGGTTTTGGTAGTGAAAATGAAGTAAGTCATAGTGAATTAACAATTGACCAGTGTGAACAATTCATTGCAGAGGATGAATTCCCAGCAGGTTCGATGGAGCCAAAAATTGGCAGCTTGATGGAAGCAGCATTGCATAATCCAAAATGTAAAGCGATATTGTGTCAGCCAGGTGATGCAATGAAGGCACTACGTGGTGAAGCCGGCACCACAATTCATCAATAATGTATTAGATTACTTTCAAAATGCAAAACTTTGCAAGGGCATCTTCAATAAGCGGAGTCGTTTTAGCCCATTTGATGACTACCAAGTTGCCAACAATTGAAGCCGAAGCACACTGTGATGGACCATGCGGTGTATATGACCCTGCAAGCGCAAGAATTGCAGCAGAAGCAGTACAATCGATGACAACTAAAATGCTTGCTCTAGAGTGCCCAGACACTTCTAATGGACCTGCAATGGCCGCATACCTAAACACAATGAGTCGCTATGCTGCTATCAAGGAAGACGAAGGCCATAAGTGCAAATCTGAATTACTTGTTTTATGGACTGATTTCTTCAAGCCGATTCATCTAGAAGCAAACCCAAATATACATGACACTTTTTGGAAGGCTGCAAAGTTATGTTCTGCTTGTAAAGTGGAAGTATCTGCAGTTCACGCACAAGAACTGATGGATGCAATTGAAGAAATCCACAATATGTTCTGGGCAGTAAAGGGAAGAGAAGTCGCTTGGGTTCGAGCATCTTGAATCAATAATGAGGATTAGTGATGTCTGATTTCCACGTCATTATTCGTGGTGATTCAATGTGGCCAACATTTAGTGATGGTGAAAAAGTAACGGCCAGTAAAGTAAGTAAGAATAATCTTACAATTGGTGATGTAGTTGTTTCGAATCATCCATTAAAGTCAGATGTCGTTATTGTGAAAAGGATAAAAAAAATGCTAACGGATGAACAAATATTTCTCCAAGGAGATAATCCTGATCCATTGGCGAGTGAAGATTCACACAATTTCGGACCAGTAAACATTAATTTGGTAATTGGAATAATCAATGAGTGAAGATTCTCACAAATTGCTTGTTGGTTATTGAGGCGGGCCTGACGGGGTTCGAACCCGCGACCGATGGATTAAGAGTCCATCGCTCTACCTGACTAAGCTACAGGCCCATCCCGCCCTCTTGCAACCCGTATTTAACCATTGACGGTGTAATTTGTTTGCTAATGTATGGTGTTGAATCAAGCTAGTCTTCCAACTTGATTAATATGAGTTTCCACACCATCAGCGCCTGCCAAAACAACTGCATCACACATATTGTTGAACAATCCCACTTGAACAACTCCGGCAATGTTCAGTATTTCCGCTTCCATCTTTACAGGATTGGTAATAGTTGGTCCACAATGTGCATCTGCGATAAGATTCCCATTATCGGTGATAACAAGGTTATCACCCGCCATCCTACAATTAACTCTGCAATCTAACAATCGGCCCAAAGCACGAATTGTGGCACTGCTGGAAAATGGAGTTATTTCAATTGGCAGAGGAAATGCCCCAAGAACGGAAACCCTCTTCCTATCATCTGCGACTACAACCATTGCTGAAGATTCTTGAACAACTATTTTTTCACGTAATAATGCAGCCCCTCCGCCCTTGATAAGTTGAAAATTCGGGTCGTATTCATCTGCCCCATCAATGACTATGTCCAATCCATCAATACTGGACAACTCAACGAGTGGAATTCCAACTTCCAAAGCCAGTTTTTCAGTTGCAAGAGAGGTTGGTACGCCAACGATCTGCAAACCTTGTTCACAAATCATCCGCCCTAATTCAATAACGGTATGCTTTACTGTTGAACCGGTGCCAAGACCTACTTTCATACCTGTTTTTACGAATGAGCATGCTGCAATTCCAGCCTCTATTTTCAGTTGCTCAACATCTGCCATGAGCAGTGGGTATTGGATATAGTTCATGATGCTTTTCTCAAAGCCGATACAATTCTGCACTCTGTGATGGCAAAAGTCTTTTCAGTCTAGTATTGAAGTATGGGAACTATGGGAGCAGATGCGAGTTATAGGTCTGCGGCAATTTCTCTAGTATTCATCTTCTTAATATCCTCTTTCGCAGGGTTAGTTTACAATCAACAAGACAATCAATTAGTCGACCAATCAGTTCAATCTGCATCAACTCCGATTGGGCAAAGTAGTTTGTTAACAGTTGGCTCATTTCCCGATGGTTCAAATCAGAAAGTGAGTATTTCAGTTCCTGATGGAGAAGCAATCCAGACACTTGATTTGAATCTTGAAGCGGCAACATTGACCACATCTACCGCTTTTTCATGGGATGAATCAGCGGATTATTCAACTGGAACCGTCTATGATGGAATGGATGTCAATGGCACTTCATTGAGCATTTTACCTCAAGGAATTGAATGGGATTTTGAAGGAAGCCAGCAAGGTTGGACCTTTGGAACAGGTTGGCTGCATGGCGCTGATACAGGACTCAATGCTCCAAAAGTTCATGGCGGCGCAGATGCAATTTACACATATAATGGAAATTACCCTAACAATATTGGCACCACATATTGGGCTACTTCCCCCACCTTTGATTGTTCAGGGTGTAGTGGCTCTTGGCAATTAAAATATTGGAAACGATTAGGAGTTGAATCAGCATCCTGGGACCATGCATATGTTGCTGTAACTACTCCATCAGGCGGATGGAGCACTATCTATTCAAGTTCATACGTAAATGATAATCAATTCGTTCAAGTCACTAATGACATTTCAACCAAAATCGCTGGTAATTCGGATTTCAAGGTTAGATTTGGAATTGGAAGAACTGATTCCAGCGTCACATATACTGGATGGAATGTAGATGATGTCGTTATCGAACCGGTTGGTGGCGTCTCGGCTGGTGAAGGCAATTGGACATCACAACCTTTCAGTCCTCTCTCTTTAGGAATGGGTGAAGATAGGGCATTTGGAATGATGTACATGGATGCAGTTGTTCCTGCAGGTTCAATGTTTGAATGGAGTTTAATGGATGCTTCTACAGGCCAATTAATACCTCAATATTCTCATTTTGAAACTACGAGTATGGATTTGGGAATGGTTGACTGGCAAAAGTATCCCTCAGTTAGGATGAAAATCCATATGGGGACAGGTCAAGGGAATAGTGCTCCAATAATCCATGGGTTTTATTTCGATGGAATAATCTTTGAAGATTTCAAAGACGATCCAATAAGAATAGGTTGGCAATTACAAGGTGCTACTTGGTCACCTAGTGTCATTAGTGGCACCTTAGATGTATTGTCTCCAATCTATAGAATGAGGTCTGGCTTCGGTGCTATTGTCAGCCACTCAGTAATGAATGGAGGTTGCGTCCTACACTATTCGTTAGATAGTGGCCAGTCATGGATAGCATTGCTCAGCGATACAATTGAATCGCTAAGTACACCAGAATTTATGGTTCAATTCAAATTCACATCAAGTGCTACCTGCAATATCGATGTTTTCAATGTAGAGCTAATTCATACTTCCGTTGCAGATGGACTTAGAATAGATGTGGGATTAGATGGTATTGCCGATTGGTCTCTGAACAATCCTGGCGATGGTCGTTTTGGAATACAAGATGTGCATAGATTTGGTTCGGGATGGATGAGTTCCAATTCAATCCCAACAGCACCATCTTTCTTTGAATTATTATTGCCCGTAACCGGCGTATCTGATTTCTCATTTGCTCTAGCAAGTGATGTTGAGATGAAAAGCCCATATGCGACAATTTCAGTGGATGGTACATCCATTATCAACAAACCATTATCCGACCTGTTGAAATGTCAACAAATTAGTCTAACAACCAACGAATTAACATCTTTGAATAATGCACTGGGTGGAAGTAGTGACTTTTCAATGAAAGTGATCATCATTAGAGTAGGCTCCTCAGAAACTCCAACCGAAGTAATGATGGGTGGAATTTTTGCTCCATGGGATACCAATATTAGCCTCTCATTTTCTCCAACAGATGCTCTAGTTTTAGCATTAAATAACCAATTAACATCGATTGTGCCTAGCGCTGGTGTTAAAGAAGTAAAATTACCAGTGAGGATGAGTAGCACGGGAGCGATTAGGTTAACCGTTAACGGAATAACTTCACAATCATCAGTAACTCCTGTTTCGCTTTCAGTCAGTAATGTTGTGGATACATTCACTCCGAGTGTAGAATGGTATGAAGTCGAAAGTGTCTTTGATTTTTCCAATTTAGGCGTTGCGAATGCATTGTCACATGCTAAGTCAAATGGCTGGTCTGTAGAGATGAAATTAATTGGTCGGAATCAATTTTCTGCAATCAGGTGCCCATTAACCTCACTGAATATGACCGGCTCTACCATATCTGGATGCACAATTTCTGGTGTTAATTTATTATGGACAAATGCTGGCGCAGATGGCAGAATTTCTGTAATTGATGCCGGTCAATATGTCCAAATAGAGCATAAATTCAAATTCCCAGAATCTTGGGATGATGAACCTTCATTGTCTGTATCTGTATTCTTAATCGCACCAACTGGGCCGATGATTCCAGTAAACATGGATTTCGGTCTTGGCAATTCAGCAGGTGTTGAAAACGATGTAACACTCAAATCTTGGTCAGTTGTTACTTCTGATGGCGTACATTCGGTCGAATCTTCTCCATATCTTAACCCTGGCCAACAAGTTGTAGTTGAAGCAATAATTGGCTTTGAAGAAGTACATTTGAGCCCATCACCTCGGTCAGGCCAAACGATGGTCAGATTGCTTGAAGATGGCGTGGAAATAATATCTTCATCTATGGTTGTCAATGGAATTGTTTCGTTGCCATATTCAATTCCAAGCGGAATGAGTTCAGTCGATTTGGAAATTGTTCTCGAGCCTCTAAAGGGGCAAGGTATCGGATATGAGTGCGTGAGTAATTTGACATTTGAGTTTGATACTATCGCACCAGCATTACTTTCAATGGATGTTGAACAATTCGACCATCGTGATATTTCTCCGAGAAATGAATTCAATTTCCAAATTGCAGATAGGCCGGTATTGCCGAGTCATGCAAAGGCAATTTTGTGGAAGTCTTGGGTAGATGACCTCAATATGGATGGTGTAATGGATGAAAATGAAGTAGTTGTCAAAGATTTAATTCTACCAGATAATTTGACATATCTACAAGCGGATTACACATTGGAGATGAATACTTCGCTTGCATCCGATGGTTCATTTTTCTCTGCATGGCTTGAAATTGCTGACCCCGCAGGAAATATCTTAGCAAACTCAGGTTCATTTCAAGAACCTCTATTCAATGTACAGTTGCGAAATGATGGTGCGCCAAGTTTGGGTTCAAATATCAATGATTGGGGCTTGGGTGAAAATGTTTGGATTCATCCAGGAGAGTCAAATATTGTTGAAGTTTCTATTTGGGACAGTAATGGAATAAGTGATATTTCAGAGATTAATTTAGCGCTATCAGGTAATACATTTGACCGCGTTGAAATCATTTGGTCAGGAGTCGACCAAACTTGCTACTCAGCGGAAATATATCTTGATATTGAATCATGCGAAATAATTCCATTAGAACCTTCTGAAGTGTTTTCTCTAGAGGGACTATTCGTTGTAAATTTCTCCTTTGAATGGGGTTTCAACCCTGATGTTAGTCTGTTGCGGAGGCCGCACCTAATGCTTAGCGACTATCAAGGTCAGTCAAATAATTTTGATCTGTCCAGTTTAGATTGGAAATTCTCGGGTGAACTGCTTGTTGATAGAGATAGAATCTCACTCTCAACTGGTGGCGAAGAGATAGATGGATTGGCAGAATGGATTACTCCAAGAACTGACATTGACATTTCTGGAGGAATTGAGTGGTACCGGAGTGGTAGAGATGTTGATCAACCACTTGAATTGATATTTTCAATATCCGATACTGATGTTGAACTTGATTATATTGATGGTGACTTCTCTGGAAGCATATTTTCTCCTTTGGAACCGGGAACTTATTCATTGACAGGTACGTTATTTGATCCGCCTAATGGTGCGATTGACAAGGGACCTCAGACTCCTTTTGCATGGTTTATTGTCGATGAAATATCGCCATCGATTGTAAGTGTCAATAGTCCAGTTCACAATTCGGTGATAAGTGAAAAAGATTGGAGCGAACTCTCTATTGAAATCTCAATCTCAGAAGATGAACAGTTGGATGCAGAAACACTCATTCTAAACTGGGCAATATATCCTGCAGGACTTGGGTTGAATGTAGAGCCCGTTGTCAATGGAACACGCTCATTATCTGTCCTAGGTGGGAAATTAAATGGGGATTCAATTCCATGCAAGGCCCGACTTGATCTAGAAGCAGAATTGAGTCAAGAATTACGTTCACAGAATCTAGAATTACGAATCTGGGTAACTGGAGAGGACAAAGCCGGACATGAAATCTCAAAGACATTCAATGATATTGATGCCCCACTCTCCATATGGGTCATTGAACAGAGAATTGCACAATTTTCATTTGCAACACCACAAATGGAGCCGAGTAAGGGCTTGCATGTCAATGAACAAGTAGATTTGGCAGTATTGGTTAGTAATGATGGTAGAGCTGCGGGTAGCGCCCAATTAGTACTAGAATTAGTTGAGAGCAACGGGGCGAGAACACGCCTTGATGCTAAAGAAATCCACCTAGAAGCAGGAGAAAATATGGCCTATACTCATCCGTGGACACCAGTCCGTATGGGGACAATGTGGATTGAATTCCATATTATCAATGGCCCGAGTACACAAACTGCAACCGTCCATATTGATGCAGCAAAATCCGATGGCATCACTGCTAGTTTTGATGAAATCAATCCTGTATTATTGACAATAATCATATTACTGTCAGTGACATTGCTGGGATTGATCACATATGGTTTGAGAGGAGGTGACGACTCTAGCCGTAAGTTCAATCCCGCAAAACAAAAGCGCGCTTCAAAATCATTACCGAGCATTGCCGATTTCGACAAGGCGAAGAAGCAAAACGAAGAGGAAGCCTTGGCTCAAGATGCTTATTCTGGTATGCACGAGAGTAGTTCACCTGGTGAAAACCCGTATGATTGAGCAATTAGTTGCCAATATTCATTCGCTCTGTTATTTGCGAGAAGTTGAAATGATTGATGCAGAACCCTTGCTTGGAGGGAGAAGGAGGACCGCTGACAGAGTTCGACTCTGAGGAAAGTCCCCTCTCCATAGTGCAAGTGGTTCGCAGAAGTGAAAAAACAGAGATGTTTAGGTTAATGCTGCAGAAACGATACGATACAGGGTGTGTACAATGAAGTTGCAAGACAGAGATTGCCTTGATGTCGATGAGACGAGCAACCCCACTGGAGCAAGTCCAAATCGCTACAATAGAGCTGCACGCTCTGTAGCAGGTAGGACGCTTAGTTGAATGTGGTCGCCGAAAGGTAACAGAAAGGGGCTTACTCCCTTCTCCCTCCCCCGCTCAATCCTCTAATACAGCATCTAGGGGATTCATTGATAATTCACTGGCGAGAGAGATTCCATCTCCAAAATCTATCCAACTTTCTTCGCCACGTATTTTGGCTCTTATCGTATGCTCCAAAGTGAATATTGAAGGAAGTAAGAATGCACTGGTCAAGAAAGCGAAGAAAATTAACATGCACATTATCATAAAGAAATTTTCTAGACCAGGGAAGGCTGCTAAAAATCCTGCAGAAATCCCTGCTACTGTAGTAAAGGTTGTCTCAAAAATAGTCTGACCGGTCTCTTCTATAGAAGTTGCAATGCCTGTGGGAGTCTCACCCTCCTCTTGTATTCTATGCATTATATGAATTGAATCATCAACTCCAATTCCAAAGACAATTGTTCCTATCATTACCGTGAAAATATTAATGCTAACATCAGGACTTTGCATCAATAACGGTTGCCATAATATTACCACTGCAACCGGAATCATCGTATATAGACCCAATCTTATTGATTTAAAAACAAAGCACAATACGATAGTGAGAACAATCAATGTGATCACAGTCGTTTGATCTTGAGTGTCGTGGATGCCCTTATTGATATCTAGGGAAACAGGAAGTCCTCCTGTTAGCAGTGAAGTTCGTGTATTAGCTAACTCCTGCTCCTCAGAAAGTATTTCATCAATTTCATCCCTTAGTACTCCGGCGACATTTAGATTCATATACGGCTGTGTAACATAGACTATAGCCTTAGTTCCATCCTCATTTAATAGCATTGATTTTACTTCATCTGTCAATGTATCAAAAACGACATTGACCATATCCTTTCTCAAACCCTTGCGCCCTTCTGGCCCGGTTAGTTCCAATCCTAACCAGACATGGCATTCTATTGGGTCATTACTCTCCCAGCAAGGTTCATGGAGCAAATCCCAAAGGCTTCCTTCATACAAGGTCACTCCATCGGTTAGAGTGATTGTTGCAGGTATTGTTCTCAAGAATGTGATTATGCTAGTTGTGTTGGTAGAATAAATATCTCCTATACGACTTTCAAGCAAATCTATTGAGTCTAGTACTGGTAAATCTCTTATTTGGTCAGTATTATTGTCATTTGTTCTGTCTTCAGCATGATAGATGAATAGTGAAGTTTGCCCACTGCTAAATTGTCGAGAATATTCTGCTAATGCATTTAATGATTCAATTCCTTCTGGCGCTTCTGATGAACCGGTAATCGGCTCATTCATCTCATCTAGTGAAAGTAAACCAAGGGTGGTAACTCCTCCAGTTAACAAGATAATAATTAGGAATCCTTTAATTGGTATTTTACTAATACCTCCCCATACTTTAGGATTAGTTCGTTTATTGAATTTAGTAAGCCACGATAATGTTGGTACCAAAATTATTGAGAAAATCAATGTTGCAACGATTCCAATTACCAACGTTAGACCGACAGAACGAATCGGAGTAATTGGAACTATTGAGGGGGCAATCAATACAGAGAAACCAACAATTGTCGTCATTGCAGAAAGGAACACAGCGACACCAGTGGAGGATGCCATCTCCAATATACACTCTTTGTAAAATGAAGGATCCCATATATCTGGAACTTCTTCTGGAGGTTTTCCTTGTCTCCTTCTTCTTTCATTTTCATCATTACATTTATCAATTTTTTTACGCCGAACTTCTTCTATTCGATTGACCATGTGCAGGGCGTAATCAACTCCCAAGCCAATTAATATTGGGAATGTAGCAACTATCATTGGTGTTAAATGAACATCCATTATTACCGAAATACCGAATGTTACTGCGAGAGCCATCAAAATTGGTGTTCCAGTAATGACAATAACCTTCAATGAACGATGAATTGCAGCGATGAAGAATATGGTGAAAAACACAGACCATGGTAATATCATCAAAAGGTCTTTGTAAATTTCATCAGAAATATCTTGAATCACTTTTGTTAGCCCAGTAACGGTCATTTCAGTGTTCAACATTTCACTTGGTCTTGCATCGATAACATCCTGGAAATGAGCATGTAATTCCTTAAAATCTTGGAAATCACCAGTTACTTCCGGACTGGAATGCATTCCAATAACAATAGCTGCAGTGTCCCAGATTCCATCTCCATCTTGGTCGTTGGTATAATTGCCATCACCATCAGAATCAACGGTTGGGTCCATATCGTTGGTATCTTTGAAGAGAGCATCAAACCCACCTTCAGATTCTTCAATTATTTGGTCAATTCTTCTTTGGTCTGGAATTGCATATTCTCCACCACCTGGGAGACTGCAATCGATTTGAATTGGTATTCTAGTGTTAATTCCATGTTCGCACATCGAATTATTGAAACGACCATCCGCTGAATTGATTTCTTTGATTACTTGTGCGGGTGAAATAATCCACAAAACGCCATCATTTTCACCATGGTCATTTTTATCATAATCAATTCCTCTACCAGTGGAATCACCACCCAAGTTATGGTCGTCACCTTCGACCCAACTTATTTCACGAAGGTATGCTTCTGAAGTGATATTTACCGTATTTCTCGTATCATGAGCATTTGCAGTCTGTATATAAATTATTGCGATATCGGTAGACCACTCCTTCTGCACCTCCAATAGTAATTTTGTTGATGGCGCACCTTCGGGCAAAAATATTTCAACATCATCATCGATTTGATCCTGAAACGTCAATCCCTGTTGCGTAAAAAATGCAGTGATTATCAGCAATAATATTAGAACGGTCACGGGGCTTGCAAGAACAGTTGTATACAGAGTATCTAGTCTACGCATCGTCCCATTTGCAAGCGCTGTATGGACTCGCTCTAGCGGTGACAATCCGGGGATATTATCTCCTCGTTCATCATTAGAGACGGTGCCCATAAATAATGCGAGGCACAAACCGCTCATGAACCATTCTCAATAAAATAACAAATAATCAGTCTAAACCGAATTCACGGACAAGTAAATGTCGCAAGAATCCACGCGCGCTTTGCAATACAAGACCAGTTGCCATTAGTGACAATCCTAGAACACCAATCCATATTGCGGAAAGTCCAGGGCCAATAATGCTGTCAATTTGAGTGGAAAAACCGCGAGCAGTGTTTAGCCCCATCGCTGCACCAGTTGCGACCAAACCCATACCTGGTATTCCAAGGACGAGAAGCGGTTTCTTTTGAGAAAGCGATAACATTGCCCAAGTGAGTACAGTGAAACCGTGAGATACCGCAGTGAAGTTACTTCCTTTTGGCACATCATATCTTATGACGGTTGGAACTTCTTTAATCGATAAGTTCTTGTCGCGTGCATCCTCTAGCATTTCAAGTGATAATTCCATACCCTCGGAATCAAATCTCAACCGGTCAAGCGCATTTTTTGAGAATGCTCTAAATCCCGATTGTGTATCTTTGATTCCCAAATCACTGGATAAATTTGAAGCTGCAGTAATCACCTTTATTCCCAATCTGCGGTATGCAGGCATATCTGTTCCACCGCCGCCGTCAATGAATCTTGAACCGATAGTAAAATCAACATCACCTTCGATTATTGGTTTCAATAATTTTGGGATATCCGACGGTTCATGTTGGCCATCAGAATCTAAAACGACCAATGCATCAGCATTCATTGCTTTTGCTTTTTTAAAGAGGCTCTTCAATGCGCCACCATATCCACGATTTGCCCTGTGGCGGTGGACAATTGCTCCACATGCTTCAGCGATTCTCGCACTCGAATCAGAAGACCCATCATCAATACAAATGACAACATCTACATGCCTCAGAGCCATTGTCACTACTGTTCCAATGGTCTCTTCTTCATTATACATTGGCATGCCTGCAATAATGAATGGTTTAGTCTCTGCAGAAGCCGAAGACATAGTATTCACTAATCCGACCAGATTTTCGCCCATATTTAGCACTATTTGAAAAACATCGCATATAATAGTATATTATTAATGCTTATTTAGTGGCATAAATTTTGATTGAGTGTTGCTGTAAAGGATATTTTGGCTCATCATTATTCCTCAGAAAAATGATGAGCGAAACCTTAGTAGGTGAGTTTCAACGCATTGAAACTAATCTTGAATTATTTTCACTGGATGAAAAATTATCCTAGTTTTAGTCTTGGAATTGGGAAACAGTTGTTACAGCTCTTTCTCCACTCAACACTTTGTTTAGGGCATTCAAAGAAATGATCAGTGGCACATAGGCCTGACCATCGCTTGTCACATATGTTGAGCAATCAGCAAATGCACTGGTATTGATGCTCAATTTCAAAGCACCACCAGCATTGCTACGCCTAACGTATCCAATCAACATACTGTTTGCAGTATTTTCTTCGTTCTTAGTTTCTGTCTTCTTTGTTTCAGTTTTTTTAGCCATGTTTTACACATCCTCCATGCACATTTCTGCTGCACAGTATTTCAACGAATCACATTAATGCACATTAAAGTCTCTATTATTGCTGGTAAATACAGGTCAGCATTTGAAAACACTGATACATGGAGGGTGTGAGGAAGAACCATGCGAGCCTTAGTCACCGGTGGAGCAGGATTCATCGGTTCACACTTAATCGATAGATTAGTTTCTAGAGGTGATACAGTAGTTGTTATTGATAACCTGTCAAGCGGCAACCTTGATTTTATCCAAAATCACATTGATTCTGGTAAGGTTTCATTGGTTAAGGGCGACATTACAAATTACCAAGATGTGCTTTCTGCGATGAATGGTGTTGAGTGTGTTTTTCACTTAGCAGCAAACCCAGATATTAGATTGGGTACAAAAATAACTGATACTGATTTGAAGCAAGGAACTATTGCTACATACAATATTGTTGAAGCGATGCGAGTAGAAGGGGTCAATAAAATTGCTTTTGCTTCTTCTTCGGTAGTATATGGTGAAGATGCACCGATGCCAACCCCGGAAGATTACGGACCATGTTTGCCAATTTCGCTATACGGTGCGAGCAAGCAAGCTGGCGAGGGACTGATTTCCAGTTGGGTTGGAACTTTCGGATTCCAGGCTTGGATTTTCCGTTTTGCAAACATCATTGGAACCAGAGGCACACATGGAGTAATTTTTGATTTCATTCACAAATTGAAAGCCGACCCTAGTCGTTTAGAGGTACTAGGTAATGGATTGCAGGAGAAGTCCTACATGGAAGTCGGTGATTGTGTAGATGGAATATTGCATGTGATGGCAAATTCTAATGATAGGGTAAATTTATTCAATTTAGGAAGTCATGATACAGCATCTGTAAGAAGAATTGCAGAAATTGTCGTTGAAGAGACTGGTTGTGCAGGGGCTTCTATAGAATACACTGGTGGAGATAGAGGCTGGGCCGGAGACATTCCAAGAGCGATGTTGGCAATAGATAAAATGTTAGAAATTGGCTTTGATGTCAATTATAATTCCGAACAAGCAATTAGGCATACAGCACGTGCGCTAATTGAAGAAATTGGTTTGTAAAAAGAGAAGGTGCAATAAATGAAAATAATATATGATGAAAATGGCGATGCAAGAATGGATACAGCACTAACTGCAATTGCGTTATTCCTAGCAGCAATGATGGTTATCAGTTTCACCTCAAATCCAGTTACTACTGGAACAAAAGAGGGTGATAGAGCGCCTAATATCGTTGGCAAAGCATACAATGGTTCTGGGTGGCAGGATTTTGACTTACAATCTTATTATGACTATGAGTGGAGTATGGGAAATAATGAGACTAAAGACAGTCAGTGGGTAATGATTGAATTTATGGATACCGATTGTCCTTATTGTTTCAATTCAGCACGGGAATATCAAGAAGGTTCAAACTATTTTACTACTGAAAACCCGACATGGAATGGGCCGCATGTCAATTTTATTGCCAGTGCAACAGAACTTACCGGTCTGACAGGTCACGATTCTTCTAGGGAAGAAATAATGGCATTTAGAGATAAGACTACAGGAGAAATGTGCAATGCCTCCAATGTAGATTGCTCAACTAGAGATGGAGAAGCATATGCAATTCCATTTATCGATGATTTGGATAGAACACATATGGATAAATGGGGAATCGGCGGAACTCCTACCTATTTCTTGATTCAACCAGATGGAATGATTGCTTGGGCAAGTCCTGAACATCAGGACGAAAAATTCTATGAAGCCATTAACCGATTGGTTCCACAGGATGGTGCTTGAATGGAATTATTAGATTCTAATACGTTATTAGCAATATTTGCAATTCCGATGGCAGTCGGAATGCTTCTAATATCACCTGTAGGTGAATCATTGTCTGCCTCATTATCCGATAAATTTCCTTCTTTGAAAACGACAAGAGGGCGACTTCTTACTGGCTCTATACTAATTGCAGTATCGGGATTTATTATTGCTGCAATGACGCTTTGGATTTCCAATACCATTTCAGAAGGCGCCGGTTTCTGCGTAGCAAATAATGTCTTTTCTTGCGATGATGTACTCGGCAATGAGGAATATAACAAGATACCAATGCTGGGCATTAGATGGGCATTATTTGGCATAATAATCTATACCTTCTTCTTGTGGTTATTGATGAGTATTAACAAGGAGCCACAAGCAGATTGGGTTGGTACAAATCTTAAGTTAGGATTTATTATTACTTCAACAGGTGTTCTAGCAATTGCTTGGCTGATGTATGCTGAATTTCAAATGGGTAAGATCTGCCCTTACTGTACAGCTGCACATATTGGTAATCTTCTTCTAATTTACGCATTCTGGAAAATGGGCAAACACTATGATTCTGGAGAATGGCACCAAAATTGAATCAAGGAATGTAATATCCTTCAAAATGCAAAGCATCAGTTTCCATCACAGTTTCTTCCATTCTGAGAACTGTGACATCAATTCTGTCACTGTCGGGGTATGTTCGTCGTAGTTCATGCAGAAGGCTTCTTTGTACATCTTGGTGATTCTCTCCATACAGGATAGAAAGGTGATGGATTTTCTCGCCACCTACCAAAGCGATGTACTCGACAAGCCACTCCTTTAGAGGAGCCTTCTCCTCCCATGTTATGTCTCTCCATGTTTCTGCCATGTATAATAATCAACACCTACACTTATCAAAGATGCGGTGCGATGCGTCGTTTAACGCCTGTTTTCGGGGCACAATGCGGTTATTCGGTAAAACAATGCAGTGTTCGGCTCAATTATATCTTCTCATTTTGAAGATCAATGCAACCCCAAGGAAGATAAAAGCGTAAATAATGATTGAACTATCAATATTAGATTGAGCCGTAATCACGATATTACTCTTATACTCAACAACACCAAATGTTCCACTAGTTCCATTTTCAAGTTGTGAAGTAGTCGGCTCGTGAATTAATAGAACGCTGAATATTTCATTTTCGGGAGAAAACGTTACAGTAAAATCATCAATACAGGTAGTTGTTTGAGCAGATAACAAATTGATATTTGAAATAATAGTTGAACTATTTATTTCACATTCTGCAATTGCAGTAAGCACTCTATCCCTTGTTTTGCCACCTGGATTATCAAAGCCTTCAGGGACTATCTTTTGATGTTGAACAATCATTATTGTCAATTGACCATCAACGATTGAATCATTTTCAATAACCTTGGCTGAGGCAGTCCAAGTATCATTATTCTGCTGTATGTCAAGTTTTAGGTGAGTGTAAGATTGTCGTTTTACTTCCTCATCAAGAATATCGGAATTGACATCGGGCCAAGAATCAGGGCCAACTCTTAGCGCTCCATACTCTACAATAAATGTAGGAGTTGAGGCTAAATCAGGGTGGGTTATTTGTAATCTACTTATTCTATTCTGCGCAGCAAGTGGTTGAAATGCATCCACATCATCACTTGGATGGTATGCTACCATCGCAATTCTAGAACCATGAGTATTAGCGAAGTCCATCAAATACGGGTCAATTTCGGCACAACTTGGACACCAAGTTGCAGTATATTCTTCGATTAATATACTGCGTCCTCCACTGACGGTGCCCATTTGATTTTGCGAGTCAGCAGAATAACTGGTTGCAATTGGCATTTGAACGGCAATTATCATCACTGAAAGAATCACAAATGCGCTGCAGCGAGCGTGATTGATTACCATCAAACACCGCCACATAGCCCGACCCCTTCATCTCTTTGTTTGACTATGACTAAAAGAGGAGAGTTCATCAAATAGGGGTGAGCGAGCCTAACTTGAGCAGGAGGGGTTATTGTGGCTGACCATTGGATTGAGAATCACAAGCGTGATACGTGGAGGCGACAAGCCAAGGCCAGTGGATATAGAGCACGTTCCGCTTTCAAACTCAAGCAAATCCAAGACCGTTTCAAACTGATAGACAAAGGAGATGTAATTCTTGATGTCGGATGTTTTCCAGGTGGCTGGTCGCAAGTTGCATTAGAACTTGTAGGAGAGGAAGGTGTTGTTTTAGGAGTTGACCTAGAAGCATGTCAACCAATTGAGGGTGCAGTCCTTTTAGTGGGAGATATCACAGACCCGCATACACAAGATAGAGTTCTTGAATATCTAAAGGGGCGACAACTTAACAGTATCATTTCGGATATTTCACCAAATATTACTGGTAAATGGAATATGGACCAAGCAATTGCCATGACTTTAGTTACAGAAGTATTTGATTTCGCTTTACCATTTTTGTGCAAAGGTGGACATTTCGTAACAAAGTTATTCCAAGGGGTTGGTGTTGAAGAATTGATAAATGCGGTTAGACCGCATTTCGAGGATGTCAGGAGACATTCACCTCACGCAAGTAGAAACTCATCATCCGAAGTGTATTTGATTTGCCGAAGGTATCAACCTTGGGCTGTCGCCGATGTAAATATTAGTGATACATATGAATTGGAATTGAATAAAAAACTCAGTGGAGATGATATTGAAGAGGGACCTGAAATTATAAAATCCTCATTTTCCGTCCGTAAAAGGAAAACCGACTAATAGATTAATTGCAACTCATTGAATGGAAATGCATTTGCTTGATAACGGTTAAGGAGATTTCCTTATTTTCATGGTTGAGTTCAATAGGATACACCAAAAGGAGAAAATGCGCCAAATGTCAGCAAGGCAAATGGTCGCAGATTTAAGAGCGAATAGAGGAGTTAGCAGGTTAGAATTAGTAGTTCTTAGAGTATATCCTCGAAGAATGGTCTCAACAACTCGCTATACGGGCCCTGTCGCCGCTGCTTGCGGTAGAGATGAAAGTGGATTAGTGGGAATTGTTTTGTGGGATGAGCAAGTAAAAAATGTGCAAACTGGAGACATTATTCGTATCGAATCTGGTTGGTGTCGTGAAAGAGAAGGTGAACTAGTGGTTAGCACTGGCAAAAATGGTAGACTGACAGTCCTTGACCGCTAAGGTAGAAACTGTTTTTGACAGTGGGAATTGGTCGTTTTGTCACGCAACCATAAAGAAGGGGAGGGCGTGGGCGACTTTGTTCCTGAGGAGTTATTATGACTGAGAGAGCTAAGATTTGTACCGCTTCCGGTGTGCCATTGGCAGAAGCCGGTTCAACTTCATTCCCATGCCCTGGCTGTACCGCACCAATTGGTCGCAGCCCTAGATGTAGAAATCAAGGGGTACTATACACCTGCCCTGAGTGTGGATACCAAGGACCTTGAGGTGATTTGAATGGGAATGGTAGTAATGACTTACAAGGTTAATCCAGATTCAGAAGTAGATAATGTTGATACTGATGCAATTGCAACACAAATCAGTAGCATGGCTACTGAAGTATACGATGTTCAAAGCGTTGAGGTCAAACCTCTTGCTTTCGGTCTAAAATTCGTGCAAGTTCACGTCACAATGAATGATGGTGAAGGGCTTGCAGATGCCTTTGAAGGACAAATGTCCGAAATTCATGGTGTCGGTGAGATTGAAGTTCTTTCAATGGGACTAATTTGAGTTTATTCTGCTTATTACCTACCACTATCGATCAAGGTATTATTAGCGCCGATTTCTGCAACTCATTAGCAACTCGAGTCAAAGTAGATTTTACTCCCTTGCTCAAATCTGAGAAAGTGGACATTGCATGAATTCTCTAAGCAGAGTTGTAGCATAACTTCCAGATGAAAGAGTGAAGCGGAATCTAATGCATGCGCCTTCTGGGTGCCAACGGCTATTTTCTATAGGACCAGCAATCCATTTCTGACCCATCGTGTCATCGGCAGCGATTGGAACGGTATCAACATTAAATTCACTATATCCAGTGACCAGTGCGCGGCGAGTTCCCTTTGATGAGAGCCTTGAGATTGCATCGACATCCCAAGAAACATCCTGCAGATTCATTTCTGTAATAGCGGCCATTTCAATTTCACCCGATTTACCTTGGCATGTGCTGACAATACTACCAGGCAATGGCCCAGTTGGAGTCAATCGACCCAATTGACAATTTCTAGTGATTCGTGGCAAGGTTCTCTCTTCTATTAGAACGCAACTTTGAGCATTTAACTGGCCCTTTTCATCAATTCGTCCCACTAAATCTCCTGCGACTGGTGCAGATATTGGTAATCCAGCCTCAATTCTCCCATGGAGGGACTTGTTGAAAACAACGGATTGGATTGCGTGTACGGTCATCAATTGCAAATTTGTTGGAAGTTTTTTGAAAGAACCAACCCAATCATCGGGATTATTGACTAAATGTTCTAACATTCTTCTTTCAAAACCTAGCCATTTTGGCATATCTATCAACGCTTCTGCATTTGGGCCATTAGTTCTGATGTTTTCTCTAAAACTAGCAACATCTTCACTTTCGGCATATCCCGGCATTGAAAGGTATGTCATAACAGCATCTTTCCATCGGCCATTAACAACATGTTTTCCTACTTCTGCAGTTACAGGACGGCCAGAACCAAATCGCTGAGGTCCAATCCAATTCGGAAATAAATTTGGTCCAATTTTATCGGCCATTTCATTCTTGATCGTTTCAATTTCCTTCAGAGCATTTTCCTCACTCATTGGGCTACCATCTTGATTAGCACAACCTCTAATGACAATAGTGAAACGATTTCCCTTGTGATTGCCCAATCCAATTTTTTGATGAGTGCGACCCAATACCTGAATTGCAACATCTGGCATTTCTAATTCGGCGACCTTCTTTTGAGGTGCATCAATAACAAATAACTGGCTGGTAACAGCTCTTTTATCTTTAGTTCCAGCAAAAAATATTCTATTTCGAGGTATTTTCAATTCTCTAGCAAGATTGGTACAGAAACGATTAGTTTCCCAGTTTGTGAGGGTAATATTTGCGACAGTAAATCTACCTTTGTTATCCAATTTAACACTGGTGGAAATTTCATCAACCCTAAAATCACTTACTCTCGCTTTTAGGACACCGCCAATCCCCGCGGTTTTTGTAGCAAATCCTTCTAGACCAATGGCTTGTGCCAGTGGGTCTTTTTCACTCAAATAATCGCCTCGTTTAGAGGTTTAATGAATCATATTCACTAGAGATAGAATCGATAATTTCAGTAAGGATTTTTTCTGCACTATTCTTCCCAATGGTGCGAATATAGAATTCTGGGTCATCTAATTCAGGGTGACCTGTGAAATAATTTGCATATTCAACTTTATCGTGATTGTTGAGGCGCTCACGTAGCATTTGTAGAGCGGTATGGCTCTCACCAATAATACGCAGTTTGAGCTCATTTTTTTCTCGGAGGAGTAACTTAACAGGCATGATGACCACTCCGGCCTACGGCGCTTCTCCTTTGAACCTTGTGGATTGTCAGTTTTTCAATGGATAATAATTACTGTAATCAAACTTTGATTATTGAGGTCTCTAGAAAGAGACGGAAACTATTGTTTTAGCAATCTTGCCACCATCTCACTTTTGAACCCTCATGCTTTGGGCGATGCAATGGATACCGCAATGATGGAGGCAAAGGTGGCTAACGTGTCACACCATCTGCGTCGAGGAGCAATTCCATTTTTGGTGTTGGCAGGACTGCTTACTACCGCATTAGCAGTCAACTTGATGATATCCCCCCCCACATTCAAAACGGATTTATCTGAATTTGCTCCGGAGTCTGAAGGCCAACAAGCGCATCAACGAATTCATGCGTATTTTCCAAATGAGACCAGGCCATTATTCGTCCATGTAACAGTTGATGATGGGGGCAATATCCTCGCACTTGAGAATCTTCAATTAATGGCTCAGCATTTAGAACAACTGCAAAGTAGCACACTGGTCGGTGATAACATTCCAGTTTGGACTGCCGCCCCAAGTATTGTACAAATAAGCCTAGATGAAGAAGCAAATGGCACTAAGTTAGCAGATATTGAAAGTTGGAATCAAATGATAGACCTAATTTTGGATGATGATGTGGAATGCCGCCTTACTTCAAATGACCAATTATTGAGTGCCGCAACCTATGCTTCTTCTGCATTATTGAATCAGGATTTAGATATCTCACCCACTTGTTCGTACCTAGAAAGTGGCACAGGAGACGGAACTCCAACCGCCTCATCAACATTATGGGTGCTGGAAATAAATCCGAATCTGCCAACACAACATAGAAAAATATTCCAAGACCAACTTAGAGATGAATTTGCTATATTATCTGAAGAATCAGGATTGACATATGGTTTGATAAGTCTTGATCTGATATCTCATGACATTGACAAAGGAACATTTGACAATTTGGCAACACTGATATTTCTAGCATTAATTGTTGTTGTTATTCTATTATCCATCGCTTTTAGGTCACTAAGAGGTGTTGTTTTTCCACTGATTGGGTTATCTTCAGCATTGATTTGGACTTATGGCTCACTCAATCTGATAGGTGCACAATTTAGCGCGCTTGAGGTTGCAGTAGCACCACTTGTTTTAGGATTGGGTATAGATTATGCAATACATTTGCAAAGAGCATATGTTACCATTCGTGAAGAATATCCTGAACCTGCAGAAGCGTGGGCACGAGCATGTACTAGGCTAAGTGTGCCGTTAGTGTTGGCGGTAATTACTACTGTTGCAGCATTCCTTGCAAATGTTCTTTCTCCGCTACCTCCACTAGCAACCTTTGGATTGGCATTGGCAATAGGAGTGATATGTGCCTTCTTATCCGCCACACTAGTCGTTGGTTCATTGCACATTATCTTTGATGCACCTCTAAGAAATTCATCTAAGAATTCCATTACATTACCACGTTCCACCAATTTCTTAGTACGAATTCAGCAGAAGCAACAAGTTCCAATAATTCTTGTTGCAATAATCATTTCAGGATTGTCTATAGCAGGGGCCTCGACCCTTGAAACAGATTTTGACCTTGCAGATTTCATTGATTCAGATATGCCTATCATGTCGGTCAGAGATGAATTATCAACATCCTACGATAGCGCTGGATGGAAGATGGTTTACATATTGATGGAACCTTTGGATGGAGAGAATGTTATTCCCGACGATGAGATATTATTAAATCAATTACGAGGTTTACATGCAGATTTAGAATCTAATCACGATGTAGTTGGTACGGATGGAAGAACATCTTCACCTTCATACGATGGTCCATATGTGGTTCTTAGAGACGCTATTTTGAGGGATTCATCTTTTGGTGATGCCTATAATATGGAAGTCTTCGCTGGAGAGGTATTCATGAAAGACCACAATGGTCAACTTGATTTGGGAGCGGCATTCTCAAATCTATCCATCAATCAATCAGTAGCCGATGCATTGAGTGGTGAAACTTGGTTTGACCGAGTACAGAATACTGTAAACCTTCAGGGAGAAGATATTGTTCACCTGAGAACCGAAGTTCGTGTGGAAGCTGCAACATCATCTCAATCAAAGAGGGTAGTGGATAATTTTGAGAGAATGGTTGGCTCAGAGGATGAAAGTGGGACATTTCGTGCCACTCTAAGTGGGCATGGAAAAATTCACATCACAGGAGACTTGGTCATATTACAGACAGTATTGGAAGGGTTAAGTGAGAGTCAATTCGAATCAACCCTAATCTCTTTGGTTGTTTCTTGTGTAGTATTATTGATCTTGACAAGAAGAGTGCTACCTGCAATTATTGTTCTATTCCCTGTTGGGTTATCATCACTATGGGTAGTTGGTTCAATGGCAGCTCTTGGATTGAAATGGAATGTATTGACAGTGATGGTTACTGCATTAACATTAGGAATTGGAATCGATTATTCAATACATATGTGGAGGCGGTTTGAAGTTGAATTAGAACGTCACGAAAATCATTGGGAGGCTTTACGAGCAGCCTTGTCAACAACAGGTGTTGCCTTAATTCTAAGTGCATTGACTACTGCATTTGGCTTCTTAGTGCTATTATATTCTCCTATGCCAGTGATACAAGATTTCGGATTAATCACTGCTGTAACCGTATTCTTTTCACTAATTCTAGCCCTAATCTTGTTACCAGTTCTGGTCGAAATGGCTGAACGTGGAAAGGAAATCGGAAAAATATCCTAAGCGATTACCTAATAGCAAGAGCATCCACTATTTCTTGCATTTGGATACCCTGTTCTTTTGCCACAAGTGCTAGGCACATCCAGTTGGTAGCAACAGCGAGAGCTTTCTGCTTTCTATTGGCTCTGCGCTCAACTTCTTCAACATTTATTTTTGAAGTTTTTGCGATAAATTTGGTTAACCTCTTGGTCAATTTACCTCTTGGGTCAGAATTATTTCCGTCACTGGTGTTAACCTCTGTTTTTGCAACCGGTTCAGCAACAATTGCAACCGGTTCAGCAAATTGTATTTCTGTTGTTTCCACCGCATCGATCATTTGTATCGAAACAGGATTTGTCAAGCGAGCAGGGCGAGGGAACCAGCCCAATGGTGCGGTTATACCTGAAATGCTAATACTCGGAGTAAGGGACTTTTCTTCACCACTTAACCATCCGGCAGAGATTAAAGATTGAACTGCAATTTCTGCATCATTTGGTGATAACCATTCCATGTCAAACGATAATATGCGCTCAACATCAATTGCATCAAGCGGCTTTCCATCACGAAAACAAATGGCAAGAACTCTACGAATATCTTCAACATCAGCGCTCCCCATAACACTACATGAATAGCCGACATTCAATAAGTTGAGGGATGAAAGTTCCAGTCATTCTACGCGAGTAAAAGTTTTGTCCTCATTTAATAGCCACTTGCCGCATGTTTCTCCGGAGTAGTAAGTTGCATCCGAAGAATATTCGTAATCGCCACCACCTGGCAATTCTGACCAATCATCAACAGTGGTTGAAATTGGATGCTGTATTTGATTTTCATCATCATCTGATTCCTCAGAACTTTCCGCTATTTGTGGAATAAGTGAATCAAGAGCGCCAAAATGTGCAGCGGCTGCAGCCTGTAAATCGACTTCCGGCTGAGCCAGTTGTATGTTTTTATCTAGGTTTGTAGGGGCACCTGTTGGACCACTGGATGCTGAAGACCCTGGAGGTCCATTCTTTGGTTTTGATTTATCCGGAGGACCATTCTTAGGCTTTTCTTTAGCATCACTCTCACCCGCTGGTTTTGTTGTGCCTGGCGGGCCGGTCTTTGGCTTGGAACTGTCATCAATTGATGGCGGTTCACCTTTTGAAGAACTATTTTCTGATTCTTGAACAAGTTCATCCAGACCCGTTCTCCTCTTTTTGAGATATATTGCGGTACCAATCAGTGCTAAGACACCACCACCTGCCAATGCTATAGTGGTAGATGAAAATCCTTTGGAACTTCCATCATAATCCTTTGTCCAGATATTATTTTCCTCATCCAATTCCCAAATTAATTGCTCATCATCAACAGAAATTAGTAGCGTCCATTTTCCACTAGGAACTGTTATTCTTGAATTCATAGTAACTGCGGTATTCTCTCCTAATTCATTCAATAATTGACGTCCTACGAGTGTTTTCTCTTCACCTTGAACAATGAATACACTTAGATTGAAAGGCTGCTGTATTTTCTCTCCACCATTAATTAATTGCACTTTAAGTGATAATTTAGAACCAGCATATGGGTCTCCCGTTACTTTGACATCTCCCAATTCTAAATCAGGGCCGACATCGTTCAAGGTGCTTACCAGCCATGGTGATAATTCACTATTTCCGTTTTCTGAAACGAGTTGCCAACCCGCATCATCATATCCATCTGCCCAGCAAGCAATTTGTGCTTGATTTGACAATAGTGAAGGGTCACCAGAATTGCTGAAATCGAAATCAAATGCAAACATTGTTTTCCCATCAAACACGGTACTTGATTCTCTGGAAAGTGTGATAGGTTGCCAATTTTGTTCTGTTGACCTCACTTGACAAGAGAGCGATAAATTAGAACTCCATGATTGAGGTTCATCAATATTGACGCCAATTTCCACATTGTCAAGATGATATCTTGAAATTCCACTGGTCAATTGTGATTGTAAGATCATTGGTGCATCAGCATCAACGACGATATTTGGTAAAGCGATAGCAAGTAGTTCGGTAATTTCCAAGGGGTCCCATATTGTGATTTTTGCATCATTGATGAGTCCACTTTCAATTGGCGTTGGGATTGATAGTGATAATTGACCATTAACCACATTTGCGGTCAGTCCGCCCTGCCACCTTTCATTTTGAATTTTCCCGGACCAAATAACTCCCAGTTGTCCATTGTAATTTTCTCCTGAAATCAAGTGCTTTACCAATGCCTCAATTTCGATTCTATCTCCTGCCATCAATTTTGGCGAATCGCCCAGAGTACCATTTACCCGTCCAGTTACATCCATTAAACTTTGAAAGTGAACATCTAATCCTCTCTCAAGTGACCATTGCCCTTCTTGAGAGATACGAGTTGCACCATCATAATCGCGTATAATGACATCAGTTTTACCTGTAATTAGTCCGGCATTTGTTAGCGTCCAATCAACGGTAGCCCACATTTCTACAGTCATTTCATCTCCCGAAATTGTCATGATGCAGTTGGAGGAATTTACCAATAATCTAGCATCCAAGGAACTACAAATTCCTTCATGCGGTAAATATTTGATACCGAGACTTGAATCACCACCCAATTCAATTTTGAATTCGCTAAGGTCTTCCATTTCGTTTGAGTCACTGGCGGTAATCCTCCATCCGATTTGGCGAGTTGGCTCAAATTTCGGTATACCGGTGACATTTTCGCCCAATGTGCTAATCTCACTAATCACCGCTTTTTGTGGTTGGCGACTAATCCACCATGAGGTTCCATTCTCGGCAGAAGTTTGCGGTAATAAATGTCCAGAACTATCAACTCCTCTCAGCAATGTGCGAACAATTTGGTGATCACCATTTCCGCTATCATTAACAGTCACATTAAGATACCAAATATTGCCAATATTTACAATTGAGAAATTTTTCTGCTGGTATTCACCTATCTGTGCAATCCCATCCAATGGGTTACCATTAGTCCCATCATCTTTATCCTCTATCCAAACTGACATTTGAGTTGTATTATTTGTGAATCCACCAACATCATAAATTTGTATTCCAAATAATCGATTAGCATCTTTATTGATGTATTCTCCATTAGTAATAGTTGTTGATAGCAATATTGGAACTTCAATATTTAAGATGAATTTATGGGGTGTTTCATCAACATTTAGCGTTAGATCATCCAGAGTTGTTGCTTCGATCCAAATATTTGATTTTCCGGAAACATTTTCTGGAAGTGTGTATTCAATATCCGTTTCTTGACCGATGTTTAGGGTAAACCAACCAGTTGTTGCATTATTCCAAACATCACTTCCTTCTTCGGTTTGATTAAATTCTAGTATGTCTAAATGCACACGTGCTTGAATTGTTCCAGATAGTAATTGATTTCCAGAAGTGGTGAAATAATTCTCTACAATCAAATTTAGTTTTGTCAATTCTGGAACAACCTCATCTTCTTGAAGGGTGTAATTGCCTACGCTGGTGAAATTTGCAGTGACCGATTTTATTCTCACATCTACTTCTTTGTCGATACTAATTGGTGCTGGATGGTAGTATGTCGTATTTCTTAGACCAATCGTTTTTACCTGTATTAGGATATAGTCAGTAGCAAGACCTTCAGATAATGAAAATTGCCAATCCATCAGTTGCCCATCTTGATTCACCAATCCTTCCTGTACAGATGTTTGCGGAGAAAGCAGCATTGAATCTGGGTCATATACAGTGAATGAATCACTCACCTTTGACCAAGTAATTGTTGTCCATTGGGAAGTGGACTCCTTAAATCCTTGAGAGTTTGCTGAAACGATTGATAGTTGATATTGTGCTGTATTGGTATATGCATGATGATGCGTAGTAAAGGATACAGGTGCAGCATTTGGATGCATTGTGCTTGGGATTGTGGAGGTGATTGCAGCATTCTCGCTAATTATTTCCACATTATCTAAATCTGGGGTTGACCAGTTTTCCATAGCGGTAGTTGTATATTTTATTCTATACTGCATGAAAGAAGAATCTTCACTCAATATGCTGAGTGAGTGATTGGCAATTCCAACAAATTCAGGAATACTAGCATTTGCTCCAATCGGCTGCCAAGTATTCATTCCTACTGCTACAGCATCAGAACCGGATTTGTATTGCATTTGTAAGTCAGTTCCATAAGGAGTAGTACCATCAAGCGTCATCCACATAGGTGTTGCAGAACCTTGTGATGAATATCTCAAGTCAACGGGAAGAGAGGTTATCCAACCCTCATGCTCTGGTGGATTCTCAAAATATTGAGTTTCTCCAAGATAAAAGGCATTCCATGATGTAAATCTTGTACCAGATGTATCACCTGTTGCGTACATGATTACCCCGCCTCCAGAAGCAATTGTAGAATCATACAATCCGATGGGAAGTTTATGTAGTAACCTCCAAGTTTGGTCTATGGGGTGATAACCGTATATATCCTTACTAGCAACACCATTCCAATTTTGGCTCTCATATCCACCGATAATCACAATTTCATCATTAAATACAGTTGCAGCATGTGCAGCGAGTGTAATAGGTAGGTCACTTAAATTAGTCCAGGTATCTGTAGCAGGGTCATAAACCTCAGTTCTATTTGAATCGATAATATCTGTGAAATTAGTTAATGGGTTGATCTCTTTAGACACCCCACCAAGAGCATATAATTTACCATGGAATGCGGTCAATGTAAAAGAATGTCTTTCGTAATTCATACTCGCTAATTCAGTCCAATTATCGATTACAGGGTCGTAACGCAATAATCTATCAGTAATATCTTGACGGTTCTGTCTATTGACTCCACCTGCAACATAGAGATAGCCATCAAGTGCATCTACCCCTGCCAGTCCAACTTTTTTGCCAGATGGCATTGGTGTCTTCATCGTCCAATTACTAGTATTCAAGTCATAACTCTGTAGAAACCCTTGCGACCTAATTTCTGGGCTAGCAGTAGGGTGATAGTCTCCTGCGAGGTATATTTTATCACCAATTTGGGCACAGCCTGCATATTGTTGCGTTTCATTGAGCATTGAACTGGAAAACCCCCAAGTTCCTGTTGAAATATCAAATATTTCCACCGCTGCTGTTGGGCCCTCGTCATTATTTGCAGTTGGATTTGGGTCAATTCTTCCACCCATTAACCAAATTTCGTTTGTTTGTTCTAGGTATGTAGTGCATGCGCCAGTGCGAGTGAACATCAATCCATTTGCATTTGTAGCACCCCATTGAATTATAGGACGGTTTAACTTTGCTTCACCAGTCACATTAATTACTGAAGTATTCTCATGAAGGAATCCATTGCTGGTATTGAAATCGTTATTCGAGTGAGAGATATGATTAACTGTTTCAGCAGTAGAAAGTGGGGTGCCATCTGCTGTGATCATAGCCGACCATGAAGAGGTCAACAATATCATTAGCAACATCAAAACGATGCCATTTCCCCCCCTCGGCCCGCTATCCATGGTTCGGGGGTAATCACCTGCTTCAATTAATTTGTTGATTGATGTTTTGAATTAATTTGCAAATATTGATAATATACTTAATAGATAGTAGATTGCAGAAAGTCGTGTTAAAAGATATGAGGCATTACTGGCATAGGTTCAAGCCAGTGTTGTTAATGCGGGCGTAAGAGGGGTGTTGAATTTGTCTCGTGATTACATTGCAAGAGACCCGAGAACGGGGTTGCCTATCAATGTAGGAAGCAAGAAAAAGCCCAAAACTAAAGCGATTATCCAAACCGAAACAGGTCCATGGCAAGGTTTGCGCAAACAGGATATTATCCCCTTGGCAAAAGGAGAAATTGAGTCAGCAAAGTCCGTTTGGACCGAAGGGGATTATCAGTTAACTCAAGTCGACGGTGTGAGGGCATTGCAAAGGCTGAAAGGATTCGCTTCAAAAGAAGCACACAAAGTACTACTATCTTCACTACAGAGTGAAAATCCAGCAATTAGAATTGCAGCATTACAAGCATTGCCAGAAGTTGCAATTCAGAAGTCGGATGAAATGTTTGATTGGCTGAGTGTGCTTCTCGACGATGAAGATGAAAGTGTGAGTGAGGCTGCGAGTAAGGCCCTCGCAATATCAGCTCCAGTCTTCCCTTCAGCAGTTGAAACAATCCTAGTAAATGAGTTGCGTTCATCAGTGGAATACCGCCAAAATAATGCTTGGAAGGCATTAAATGGCCTAGCAGATACTTGGCCAGAAGTTGTTTGCCACCACATTGACAGTTTAATGCTTGAAACTGATGTGAAATACAGAATAAAGGCCGCAAAATTACTACGCAAGGTATTGAGAAAAGGAGGTTCAACCGCATGGGATTTGGTATCATGGGCTCTCAATGATGAAAGCGATGAAGTTCGTAGAATCGCCGCAAAAACATTGCCAACATTGGCAAATCGTGAACCTAGAGTCGCTACATTATTTGCAGAGCGAGCAATGGTCGATAGAGACCCAGTAGTTCGTATTTCAGCAATTAAAGCAATTCAAAATATAGATAAGGATAATGGTAGAGCTCAAGACATTGTATTATCCGGTACTAGAAGTAAGGACTTGCAAGTGCGCATGGCCTGTATTAAATTGCTACCACGTTTGTTGAGCGAAGATGTATTGCGTGTAACAGCGGAAGAATTACTTCGTAACGAAAAGAATAGCCAATTGATAAAGAGTTTGAAAGAGATGGCTTTCGATGCAGAACTTGAAGGTACAGAGGCTCAAAAGAATCGTTTCCTTGCAGCTGCATTACCTGTGCCACAATTAGATCGAGAAATAGCGGAATCTCAAGGCAAACAAATTGGCTTAAAACCACTCGCATCAGATAAGAAGCCAACTACTGAAAATATTAGTGAGAAACCAGATCATCTTTTGACTGACACTGAAAGAGTTCAGAAGATGATTGAAATGAATGAGCAAATTAAGAAAAAGGAAGCCGAAAGAAAGAACGCATACCGGTCATACTCACAAGATGAAATTTATGGTTATGATGACGACATTGCGCCTGATTTTGATATTGAAGATGGGTCTGATTTCTAGGTAAAGTTTGCGCGATTTTGCTCACAGTGCTTGCTTTTTCATATTGAAAAAATCCGACATAGTTAAGAGGGGGAGGTTAGTGGCCCGAACGCTAAAGAGGTGTGTTATCATGAGTGATTCTCCGTTCAACGACAAGGAAGAGCAATTTGACCGACTATGGGACGGTATGACCCCTAAGGGAATTAACCGAAACAAGTCTTTGAAATTCCGACAATATATTCTCGAGCATGTCCGCCAAACACGCCGTCCAATGAATAGAGCAAATGCTCTAAAATACTGGATGGGCGATTTGCAAAGAGAAATCGCAGAAGCGGATAATTACTGATTTAGTGCCGAGGACTCTCACTCCGTATAGAGGGTCCAACCCAAAATAAACGGAGTCAATAAAATGTTCACAAATACCCGCTTCACCGATTGGGATTTACCCGAGAGTGTCTTAACTGGAATAGATGAACTTGGGTGGGAATTATCAACACCTGTTCAGAAGGATACAATTCCTTTGGCACTTAGTGGCAGAGATGTTATTGGTCAAGCAAGAACTGGCTCAGGAAAAACTGGAGCCTTTGGAATTCCAATCATTACCAAGTGTACAGCAATTGGTAAACTACAGGCTCTAATTTTGACTCCTACAAGAGAATTAGCCAACCAAGTTGCCGAGGAGATTAAGAAACTACAAGGAGATACTGGACTTACAATTCTTACAGTTTATGGTGGAACCGACCTAGAAAAGCAGGCCAAAACATTGCAAAATGGTGTAGACATTATCGTCGGAACTCCAGGTAGAGTAATGGATATGACCGAAAGAGGACATATTGATTTATCAAACCCGACTTTGTTTTGTCTCGATGAAGCAGATAGAATGCTGGATATGGGATTCTTCCCTGACATCATGTGGGTTATCGAAAAAATGACCTCTCGCCAACAAACACTACTATTCTCAGCAACATTCCCGCAAGAGATTATCGATGAAGCAAATGAATTCATGAATGAACCAGAATTTGTGCTAACAAATGTTGAGGAATTGGACATTCCTCCAATTGACTTGTATATGGTACATATTGGCCGCGCCAATAAGTTGTGGGTTACAGGACGTCTTCTTACACAAACTGGTGATAATGGTCAGACAATTATTTTTTGTAATACCAAAAGAATGGTTGATTTGGCAGTTCAACGACTCTCCAAGCATGGCTTTGATGTTGCAGGATTGCATGGTGACTTAAACCAAAACCAGAGGGAGAAGGTGCTAGGGAAATTCAAGGAAGGACAATTCAAAACAATCGTTGCCACAGATGTTGCATCACGTGGAATAGATGTTGATGGGATTACAATGGTTATCAATTATGATATCCCTAATGACATTGATTCATTTATCCATAGAATTGGTAGAACAGGTAGAATCGGAAGAAAGGGAGAAGCATGGAGTCTTGTTTCAAGAGATGATTCAGCACAATTGAATAAGATAATTGCCACATACGGACTTAATATTGTTGAGTCAGAAGCGCCTGAACTTCCACAAGGTATGGATAGAGATCCTGTCAAAAAGCAAGATGATTATGGTGAGACTGCAAATGTTTTCGGATTCGTAACATTATCTTTGGATATTCCTCAGAGTGCTGCAGGTTCTTCAAGAACAGTTTCAAATTGGTTTATCAAAGCATTGAATTGTAAAGAATTAGAAATCGGCGATGTTTCCTTTGAGCAGCAAAAAACATTGATTAGTATTCACACAAGTAAAGTCGGTCTTGCTATCAAGGCTCTTGAAAAGAGAGAGATGGCTGGTCAAATAGTTTCAGCATCAATTGTTTGATTAGTTTGGATTAAAATCAAAGCGTCATTAATATGAGTATTAATACAGCATATACAGTAAACGGGATTCCGATTATTGAAGTGACCATTCCATATCCTAATGATTTGTTTCCTCTTGCAAAAGAAACAATAATTGCTACAATCCCTATTAGTGGCATCAACCAAA
>Ga0209554_1000305_pt1 | contig 40860 bp, 47 predicted proteins | sample MarorgKNORR_S2LV_5_FD_188221 | JGI IMG/M metagenome (GOLD analysis project Ga0209554, IMG submission 188221) | Marine microbial communities from the Southern Atlantic Ocean, analyzing organic carbon cycling - Bottom_A/KNORR_S2/LV (SPAdes) (version 2) | ecosystem: Environmental > Aquatic > Marine... | reverse complement strand
GGAGTAACTTATTCAACTTCTGCTATTGCAACTAAACAACTATTTGTAATCGATAGAGAAGTAGTTGAGTCACAGGCCGATCCAATGAGTTATTTGAATATTGAAAAGAGCGAAGTTGTATCAAAATCGATAACAGATGGTAAAATAAATTTCGGAATTGGATTAAATCAATATATTGATTATATTATGCCCACATATGATGACGATTCTTCACCAAATGTAATTTTATTAGGGATAAGTGTAGATAATCCTAGATTTTCGAACGGAGATGTAAGAAATCTTGTTATGACTCTAGATGTTTATCCGGATAGCCAACACATTAAATTCGTTTGCGGAGTACCAGATTTTGATTCTAATTGGAATTTGAGAAATGAATGTAGAGTTGGAGAGATCAGCGGAAATTTCAAATTTGAAGGAGCCGAAGATGGACATTACAAATTTACTTTAGACAGCGGAAGATCTAATACTGATGTATTAAATAATAGATTAGAACAATATTATATTTCGATGGTGGTAGACTCAGAAATATTGGGAAGATCGTTGTATCAAGGAATATTTGTACAATCAGATTTATCTTATGATTTCGAAACTACAACTGATACTCAATTCAGAGTTGCACCAACGCCGATCCCAAATTAGGCATAAGTATCTCGCTTTCATACATAACATATAAAAATAATGGGAAACTTCTAATCACATGATAAAGCAGATCAAACTCGCATTTTTTCTATTTGTGATAATTTTAGTTAGCGGATGTACTCATGTTGGAACGGAATCCGCTGAAATAATTTCTACAGCAGAAGGAATTTCATTTGATATTTATGCAGATACACTTCAACCTCAACAATATGAAGGACAAAGCTTTAATTTCCAAATCAAAGTAGAAAACAAAGGTGGTTATTCTGTGCCTGCAGATCATATGAATTTATATCTTGAGGGAATTAATCCATTAACATATAATCTTGAGCCTTCAAATTTCATAAAGAAAAATACCGTTGAGTTGACGTCATTAGGTAACTTTGGAAATGAAACTATCGTTAGAGGTCAAGAAGTAATATCATTTACAGATCTGTGTTATAAGAACGATTTAGAAACAAATCTTGATGTGAATCTATTCTTAAAATCATGTTATAGTTATGAAACAAATGCAAAAGTAAGTGCGTGTTTCGGAGAATCATATTCTCAATTTAATGAAATTTGTACGGTTACTGAAGAAAAGGCCGTAACTAATACTGTTGCACCAGTCAAAGTAACTCAAATTTTGGAGAGTCCGGCAGGACAAGGCAAATATAGATTCATAATAAATGTTGAAAATCAAGGATCTGGAAAAGTATTTTCAAGATATGCTTCCAGTGACGTTGCTGATTCGATGAGTTCTTGCAGAGATCTTAATCCGGGGCTAGATAATATTGTGTCCATTGAAAGTATAAAATTGGATGGCAATGAATTAATGAGTTCAGCTTTAGTTACAATTGAGCCGAATATTGTTGATGCAGTTGCAAATAAACCATATTTGAATTTAATAAATGGAGCAGGTCAGTTCAGTATAGTTGTTACAGATGAATCAGAAGGAGATTATGTGGGTACATTAGAAGTGGTGTTGGGTTACGGATATTCAGATACAAAAATTCGTAGCACAGAATTAGTTGCATTGCCTAATGTAGTACCGGCTTGTTAGTAATGAAATTAAAACACATTTTTTCAGTATTAGTGATAATTTTAGTTAGTGGTTGCATTCATGGAGGTCAAACATCATTAACGTCACCGGTTGTACAGGGAGATGCAGGAATAGAGTTTGTAATACAAAATGTTCCAGATTATATTCAAAGCGGTTCAAAGTTTTCATTTCTTTTAGAAATAATAAATTATGGTGGTTATTCAGTACCAGCTAAAAGTATAGAGGTTAATTTGGCAAATACAAATTTCTTTGAATATTCTCAAGATACATTAACAAATGATATACCTTTACTAGAACGAACACCTGAACTCGATAGAGGTGGGATAACTTACTTCAGTTTTGATAATGTACTATTTAGTTTACCTGCATTGGCAGGGGATACAACATCACTTTCATTAAATACGTGTTATTACTATCACACAGACGGAGTAGTAGATATATGTATTTCAGATGATAGTTATGGTGATATTTGCAATGCTGTTGGAGAAAAAGAAATTTATTCTTCATCTGCACCAGTCGAAATTTCAGAATTCAGTCAATTGAATAGTTTGAAAGTTGGATCAGCGATTAAATCAACAATTAGATTTAAAATCAAAAAAATAGGATCAGAAGCTGTTTCTTCAAAAGGATCTAATAATTTTGATTGTTCGAGTGAAGATCTAAATCTAAATTCAATAAGAATTAATTCAATAAGAATTGGAAATATCGAATTTAATTCAGATGGTCAAACTTCAAATACAATCTCACAGATTTGTGGTGGAAATGAGATAATAAATTTGAATGATAAAGGCGAAGCAACTGTAACTTGTAATATTATCACTTACCAAGGTTGGACAAGCGCGCTTGGAGAATTTGAAGAAAGATTAACAATCAATTTAGATTATGTAAATAATAAAATAATTTCAAAAGAGTTATCAATTATTGGTTAAACTAAAAATTATGTATTCCCTAGATAAATTGCCATCCTGTAATTTTTGTCAAGATTTAACTAAAAATCGAACACAAGTTGTTGTTGGAGATGGAGAATTAAATCCAAGTATAGTTTTTATTGGAGAAGCACCTGGAGCACAGGAAGATATCCAAGGAAGACCTTTTGTTGGACGATCGGGAATTATTTTACGAAATGCATTATCTGAATTAAATATAACTAACTATTATATCACAAATTTAGTTAAATGTCGTCCGCCAGGAAATCGTGATCCAACTGAATCTGAATCTCAAAATTGTTTTCCTTATTTAAAATTGCAGCTTAACAAACTAAATCCGAAGATAATATGCACACTCGGAAGACACTCAACTTCAAAAGTATTGGCTGCAAGTGGAAAAGAAATGAAAACTATTACTGATCAAAGAGGATCAGAAGTAGATATTGTAATTGATGGAAAAGAATACATTTTATTTCCAATGTATCATCCCGCAGCAACAATATATAATCAAAAATTGAAAGAAACTTTTATTTCAGATCTTAAAAAATTAGCCAATATAGCTAGTATCTGAAGATTTACTATACATTCGCTTAACAGTTTTAGATAATACTTTCTTATGATCTTCAATATTTTTTACTTTTTCTTTCTCTTCCTGTTTAATCGCTTTATCTAACTCAGATAATTTAACATCAATTTCTAAAATGTCCTTTAATGCATTCAAAAGAGCTTTAGATTCCTTTAAACCGATGTGAAATTGATGACCAAAAGTTTCTACTAAAAGTGAAACTCCATACATGTTTTTGAATTTACTTAATCCTAATATCAATCCAGTTGCACCAATAATTGCATCTGCTTTCATTTTTTTAAAATTTACTTTATTTGTTAGTTTCATAAATCTATCTCTAGCTTTTTCACTATTTGCAACACCATACACTTTAGGATTATTTGGTTCAGTTCCTAAACCGATTCCCCCTAAAGTTATTAATTCTCTACAACCGTGTTTGTGTGCTAACTCAACAATTAAATTACTAAATTCATAACTCGATTCTTCATCTACAGGTTGCACATCTCCAGACAATAATATTAAATGACGATTTGCAAGCTTAACACTATACAATGTAACTGAAGGCATTTCAATTATATTTCCATCATTTACAAATACTGAATGAGGAAAACTTGTGGAATAAATAGTATACATAATTTTATGCTTCAATTGATCAATTAGAAAATCAACAGCTATTTTACCAACGTTTCCGATTCCAGGAAGACCTTCAATTAAAATTGGATTTTTTAATTTTACTGAAGCACCAATATTAGATTTAATTATCCATTTATCCATTATTTCATATTTTTGATTGTTAACGATCCGTTTTTTAGATGTTTAATCAATCTTGCCTCCAAACTTGTAACTATTTTTTGTGCAATTTTACCATTTTCATGTTCCAAAATAAATCTATATTTAGGAGCACCGATGTATTTTACAGTAAGGCTTCCACCTTCCTGTTTAACGAATTCCACTGAATCTGAAATACCTTTTTGTATTTTTTTCAATCCATTTGAATCTGTTGATTCCATTAATATATTTAATTTTAGAATAGTGTTTTTTGGTTTTATTCTCGCGGAGATTGCATCAAATAATTTATCAGTTGTAGGTTTATCTAATTTTAATTCCTTAAGTAATGATTTAGATCTAATAACTTCTTCAAAAAATGGATAAATTAAATTATATTTTTTCAATAAAGGAATTCCAATTTTGTTGAAAAGAAAATCATATTTTTTCTTTGTTGATTTTGATAATTGAGAAATAATTTCATCAGCAATTTTTTCATTCTTAAATTCTTCTTCTTTGGTTCGTTTTTGTCCTTCACCAACTTTTCTAATAGATAATTCAACACCGCCTTTATCTGCAGAAATAACTTTACAAACAAATTTTCTTCCTGATTTGAATAAAACTCTCAAAGTTCTGACTTGTTTTCTATGCATTTCAGAAGTATACAAAATTCCGGAGAGTTTTTTGTATTCTTCAAGATTTAGTTCAATTTGATGTTGAGAAACTCTCGATACTGTACCAATTACAAAATCGCCAACATCAGGTAAACCGTCTCTAAGATACATTGAATTTAATTAAGTTCCTTGATCACTTTTCCACCGATTATATTAATTTTTCCTCCGGTAGAGTGTGCAAGTTTTGATTTGCATACTAAACAAACTAAATCTTTGCTTGAAGCTCTTTCAAAAAGAACTTGTTCGTTTTTACATTTTGAACATTTAATTTTCAAAAATTTTGTTTTAGTTTCATTTAATGACATTATACTAAATTAGCCTTCTTGAGTCGACTGAAAGCTTTCATATGAGATTTATTACAAATATCACAAGTATATATGAACGTTTGTTTTGTGGTTTGTTTGTGTTTTGTAGCAGCTTTTGCTCGAGGCATACCTCCATATCCTGCCATAATCTTGAAAATTCTCCGAGCTCCACTATTCAATGCGTTTTTCTTTGTTTTTGGTCGAGCTTTGTTTTTCAATAGTTTTATTTTGTGCATCGTGTGTTTCTTGCACGGTTTCGCTGGGCAAAACGTCCGTGTTTGTTTTGGAAATTTCATTTTGATTATCTATATCCTCTGTAATCACTTCATTTTTAAATTCTTCGATAGGTTGTATTACATCAACTGAGGCACTGTGTTCCGGTTTTTCTAACCCAATTTTGTTTTGTGGAATCAAAATATTTAATATCTCAGGCGGTGCAGATATGATATCTCCAATTTTGAATGGACCCATCTTTTCTAAATTTGGTCCATAAAATTCAGGAATATCTCCTTGCGCATAATATGTTTTATTACTTGTTTTTTCTTCAACAGGTTGAATCGGAGCAGTCGTTTGAGGTTGCGGTGTAACACCATCATTATCTATTGTTTCTAAAAATGATTTTCGAGAATTACGCAACAATTTAATTAATTTATCATATAATTCTTCTTCAACCGTTAACATATTGCTTGTATCTCGCATTGAATCATCACTTCGACTATTGAATACTGCACGAGAAATTACTTTTCGTTCCCGACGTTCCAATAAATCCTTAATAATGCGTGTAGCATTAGATAATTCCACCTGAATTTTTGCACGATTATGAGTTGAAAATAGATTCAACGATTGATCTTGAGTTTTAGTTTCACTATTCTTTTCTTCAAAATATTTTTTTATTTTCTTTAAATCATTTATTGTCAACGTTTGCAAATCTGAAGAATATTGCTCATTTCTGAACAGTTCATAAATATCTTCGTAAGTAAATGCATCACTCATAATTATATGTCTGAGATTACTTTAAGTACATTCATATATTTCAGAATATTATTTGGATTTTATTGAAGTATAGCTTAATGGATTTTTTATTTTCTTACAGATATTATCTGGAAAACAAACACCAATTTCTTGATAATAAGCTTTACAATTCGGAGGAGGCACAACTTTATTTTGTTTCTGATGCCAAGATAATTGAGATCGAATGTATCCCTTTTTCAAAGGAGGCTTATTTTTATCATTCCATTCATAAATTTTTGATTCCAATTCTTTCCAATCCATACCGAAATTTTTGAAAAAGTTAATTAATGAAAATAATGCACGTTTACGACCATCTTCCAATCCATTCAAAATCCTTTTCATACACGGAGGAAATAGATCTTCATTCAAAGTTAATTTGGCAAAATCATATTTTTTATGAGTTGATTCTTCTTCGTCTAAAGTTATTCCAGTAAACAAATTCTTAGCTTCATTTGGTATAGATTTTGATCTATCTAAAAAAGTCATAATCTCTTTAACATTTTCAGGTCTAGCATCATCAAATTCAAATTTTTCGATATCCTTTTCATTTATTACGATAGAAACCAAACCTTGTTTTTCATGAAGACTATACGGACTCCGGATAAGATGCCTAGGACTGGCCATTGCTAAATCAATATCCATGAGTTTCAAAAAATTTATTTTACCCTTTTCAGTAATTTCATCCTTTGTTTTTCCAGTTTTCCTCAAAATTTCACTTATATTTGATTCATAATAGCTCGGGTTAATTTCATTCAAATAATCATTCAAATCCTTTTTTATCTTTTTCAAAATTTTTTCTAATAACTGTGGGAATGTTTTTCTAATTTCTATTTTCCCGCCAAAAATTTTTTCTGGAAATGATTCTGCAGGAACGCCAATATGCCATCCTTTATTCCCTGAAAATTTTATTCCAATATTTTTCAAACCCTGACCTTTCAAATATTCAATAATCAATCTTGCAGTTTTACTCGAATATTCAAACCAAGGACAATCAATATCGATAATTAAATCCCAACTTTCTCTTAGTTCATTCATAAAATGTTCTGTGCTTTCTCCACTCAATCTTAATGGATCTGACCAATTTTCAACAGAAATATGAAATGAAGTTACTCCGGATCTTGCAAAATCCGAAACATCTCTTGGAAATTGTAACACGTTTGGACGTTTTCCAAAATTACCTGAAACTAATCTAACCGCAACTTCCTTATTTTCTGCAGATTTTATAATTCCCAATCCTACTTCTTGTCGAGAATACCATCTAATGATATCAGATTGCTTCATAAATTTTCCATCCAGTTGATAGTTATTAATTCTTCTCTAGTGAAAAAGCACGAAATTCATTTCCACCAATTCGTCGTTCCGGAGGAATCAGTTTAAAACCCAATTTTCGATATACTGAACTTTCAAGTTTAGTTTCAATTTGTTTATTTGTTTTTCTATCAAAAAGTCCCCATTCAGATAGTTTATATCCTTGTTTAATTGCAATTCGTCTCAAAATAATATTGTGCTCAACACTTCCAGTAAAATATTGAGCAGCTGCACCATATGATTGTAAAGGAACAACTCTCAAATCAATTTGTAAAGTTCCTTCAAATAATACTGAACTTTTTGTATTTCCTTTAACAATAACGCGCGTAACGCCCTTAATTTTCCCAAATTTATTCATAATTTCAACAGGTTTTGAAGATGCCACTAAAATATCAATATCTCCCACACTTAATTTTTTCCGTCTCAATGAACCCATATATCCAATTTTTTCAACAGATTTAATTTTTTCCAATTCCATTATAAACTTATTTGCAATAGGTAGTGCTTCAGAATAGGTAATTCGATTAATATTTTTCTTTTTCCGATTAATATTTTTCAAAATTTCTTTCTCTGATCTTTCACCAAAACCGGGAAGTTCTCGAAGTTTACCACTTTTTGCAAATTTATTCAATTTTGAAAGAGAATCAATTCCAAGTTCATGATAAAGTCGTTTTGCCCTTTTTGGACCAACTCCGGGAATTTGTAAGATATCTAGAACACCCTTGGAAATTTCTTTCAGCAGGGAATTTAACTTATCCGATTTTCCTCTATTTTTTAGCATATATTCAATATTGTGAGAGATACCCTTACCCACACCATCAATTTTTTGAAGTGAATCAATACCACCTAATTTGTATAATTTGTTTAAGTCTTGAGATTCATCTTCTACTGAACGTGCTGCGCGTCGATATGCAATTGGTTCAAATCGTACATCTTTAATATCTAAAAGATTTGCAATTTGATACAATTTTTTCGCTACATCTTGATTAGAGACCATATGTTTATATCACCGTTATAATTAATTAATATTGCCCTAAAGCTTTTAAATTCGAAATTCAACCAAAAATTATGAATCGAGTTGATTATCCCCACATTCGGGAATAACTTTTTTAGCTCGAATTCTCGTAAATCTTTTAAACGGAACAATTTAGAAGTAGATAGTGGAGAAGGTGGGGTAGCTTGGTTATCCTCTCTGTTTGTGGTGCGGAGGACCCGTGTTCAAATCACGGCCTTCTCCCTCTTAATCTTTTTTGGAAAAAAATTATCCAAAAACAAAAGTCGACGACGAAAAATTAACCCAAATTTTAATAATTGCGGAGGAATTAATATATTATGAGATTACAAACGCCAAAAGGAACGTCAGATTATATTGGTAAACGTGCTAAAAAATTAAATAGAATTATTAGTGCATTTCAAGATAGTTTTGAATTATTTGGATTTAATCCTATCAAAACTCCAACTTTTGAATATGCTTCAACTTTGAAAGGTAACTACGGTGCAGACGAAAAATTAATTTATGAATTCAAAGATAAAGGTAATCGCGAACTCGCATTAAGGTATGATTTAACAGTTCCATTGGCGAGAGTTGTGGGATCTAATCAATTCTCGCTTCCTGCAAAATTATACAGTATAGGGAGTGTTTTTAGATATGATCGACCTCAAAAAGGAAGAACTCGTGAATTTATGCAAGCAGATATAGATATTATTGGGTCTACAGCAATATCTTGTGATGTAGAATTGATTGCATGCATGAATAATGGATTTAATAGTTTGGGATTAAAACCAACGTTTAGAATAAATAACCGAAATTTAATGAATCAAATTTTTGAACAAATAAATATTTCTGAATCAAAATATGCAGAAGTTCTTCGTGCAATTGATAAATTGGATAAAATTGGAGAAATCAGTCTGGAGAAAGAATTAAAATCAATTGGAATTCCAACTTCAAAATTAATTAAAATTATTTCAATAAAGGGCAATTCAAAAAGCGTATCTTCAAAGTTAAATAAACTTGACATAACTGTTGATTTTTCCGAATTAGATTTATTATTTGAGCAAATATATAAAATACAATTGAATCCCGCAAAATTGAAAATAGATTTGAGTCTTGCAAGAGGGTTAGATTATTACACCGGAAATGTTTATGAGATCGACATTGGAGAGGAAATGAGTGTTGGCGGTGGAGGAAGATATTCGCGTTTGATAAATGATCTTACTGGAAAAGATTTAAACGGAATTGGGATATCCGTAGGTATAACTAGACTTCTTGATTTAGTATCTTTAACTAAATCTGATAAAAATGAGTTATTTATAATCTCAATTGATTCAGATATCTCAAAAATTATAACTGAACTTAGAAAAGAAGGCATAACTTGTTCATATGATTTAAATTCTAGAAGTCTGAATAGTTCATTAAAATACGCAGATAAACAAGATTTTGATAATGTAATTATTGTTGGGAAAATAGAAGTTTCAAATCAAAAATATGTTTTGAAAAATATGAAAAATGGAAAAGAAAAAAATTTAACTATAAAACAGATAATCTCAAAGTTTAAATAATACGTTCTAGAATAAAGATTATGCCAGTAAAGGAGCAAAAAATTGGACGAGACAACGCAGTTGTTTTAACAAATGTACTTTTTGATCTGGATGAAGTTATTGATGCATTACGTTATTGGTCAGAACGAAGTGGATTCCAATTATTTACTGTTAAATCTTATATTGAAAAGATAACTTCTCGGGGAGTAAGAAGTATAGTTAAAATTCATTTCAAAAAAGATATTGATTTTTATTTAAGACAAGAATTTGATATAGAATTAAATGTCAAGCGAGGAAAACGAGGACAATTTACTGCGGCAGATGGCGAAGTTAAAACTTTAATTTCGGGAGATTTATCTGCAGGAATCAATACAAAATTGATACCAGACTATGATGATTCATTTACCAAACGAGGAAATTTCTGGAAAGTTATCCATAATCTATTTTATGAATTAATATATAAACCCAGATTTATAAAATATAAAATTCAAACGGGAATTGGTACGGGTAAGACAATGACTGTTATAAAAGATAAAGTCAAAACTTACGAAAAATTTAGACCCACTTCTTAATTTTAAAATAAGTATAAGTCCCAATAATTGAAATTGCCATTAGACCTAGTGAAAATATATAACCATATTTCCAATTTAATTCAGGCATATTATATGGTGATATGTCAGGTTTGAAATTCATACCATAAATACTTGCAATTAATGTTGGAACAAGAATGAACGAACCAACAATTGTTAGTCTTTGAATTATTTTATTCATTTCATGTGAAATTTTTGAATTATAAATTTCAACAGCATTGCTTAATATTTCGCGATAAATTGCCATAGTTTCAGCAAGTTGAATTTGATCAGTATGAATTTCAGATAAATCTAATTTTTCTAATTTATTTAATCTAAATATTGATGCGTTTGAAATCATACTATTTATTACGTCCCTATTTCCGGAAATACTTCTCACTAAAAATACGAGATCCTTTCTAACTCCAAACAATTTTTCAAGTATAGCTTTGGAAGCACTGGTACCAATTCTCTCTTCAATTTTGTTAACTTCTTCTTCCAATCTGTTTGTTTCAACAAAGAAAGTTTTGGTTATTTCTTGAATAATTCTAATTAGTAAGCTGTTTATGCTAGTTATATTTTCAGGATGATTGACAATATCTAAAACAAATGGGCACGAGAATTCATGAATTGTAATAATTTTTTTATCAAACAAAAATATTCCCATAGTTACGCTTCGATTTTGTTTTTCCGAAGTTATTTTAAGTAAGATTAAACTATAATTTTCTCGAATAACCATTCGAGATCGCTCTGATCTATCTAAGCAAGAATCAAAATCCCTTTTCCGAATTTTTAAATCCTTTATACTGTCAAAATCATTTTTTTTTGCCTGTTCAAGATGTACCCAGTTTGATTTAGTTAAATCAGTACGACTTAAACCACGTGATCCAATTTTATATGACTTAAGCATGTCTATTTTTCTAAATGATTATTATAAAACTCTGCGTTGTAATTGAGGAGTAGTTATTCCAAATATATTCCCGGTTTACCCGGTTTTGCCTTTTTAGATTTGTATTCGGGATCAATTTTACTGGCATCATTGGAAGCAAAAACTTGAACATTCGCATTTAATTCAGAAGATAATTCGTCACTCGAAGTCAGATAATTTTTCAATTCAGGCGGGATTACATAAATGTAAATTTGTTTTGCTCGTTTCCCCGTTATTTTTAATATTTGCTTAATATCTGAAACAGTTTTACGGATGGCATCTTCATTTTGCTCAGCCTTTTTATTAAATTTAGATTTATCGAGTTCCGGCCAATAAGATTTAGCTAACATTGTTTTATTACCTAATCTTTCCCAAACTTCTTCAGCAATATGTGGTGCAAATGGATAAATCATTTTTATGAATGCAGTTAATGCAAGTTTTGAAGGATTTTTTTCAAGTTTTGAGTAAAAATCCATTAATTCAATCAATACCTTGTTCAATTCAAGTTTATCAAAGTAGTTAGTACACACACCAATTTTTGTTTGTGTTAAACTTTCAATATAATCCTTTTTTCTAAAACCAAATTTTAATTTAGGTGAGTCTAATATTTTATTCAAAAATTTATGAATTCCTTTAATATCTTTATCTGACCATTCGAATGGTGTGGTCGGAGATGCAATAAATAATAAATAAGTTCTCAATGTATCTGCACCAAACTTATTTATCATGTCTAATGGATCGATTACGTTTCCTTTTGATTTTGACATTTTTGATCCACCTTTGTTGACCATACCTTGATTCATCAGACTCAAGAAAGGTTCATCGAAGTTTACATATCCCAATTTCTTCAAAAATTTAGTGATAAATCGTGAATACAATAGATGTCCAACTGCGTGATCGATTCCACCGATATATTGATCAACGGGCATCCAATAACCAATTCTATTTTTATCAAAAATTGCCCGATTGTTTTTTGGATCACAATATCTAAAATAATACCATGAAGAATCAACGAAAGTAGTCATAGTGTCAGTTTCACGTTTCGCTCGACCTTTACATGAGGGACAGTTAACATTAACGAAAGATGAATTTGTATCCAGTGGAGATTTTGCAGGAGTATTATACTCTACGGATCGAGGTAATTTAATAGGCAAATCTCGTTCTGGAACTGGAACCAGTCCACAAGAATCACAATAAATAATTGGAATTGGAGTGCCCCAATATCTTTGTCTTGAAATGTTCCAATCTCTAAGTTTATAATTAATTTTTTTCTTGGATAATCCTTTTTTAACTAATTCAGTTTCAATTTTTACTCTTGCTTTGTCTGAAATTAATCCAGAGTATTTTCCAGAATTAATTAATGTTCCTTCCCCAGAATATGATTTATTCTTCGGAGCATTCGTGTTTTTAATAACGGTTTTTATTGGAATTTTATACTTTTTAGCAAACTCATAGTCACGAGAGTCATGTGCAGGAACAGACATTATTGCACCGGTACCATACCCCATCAAAACAAAATTTGCAATGAAAATCGGCACTTTTTGCCCATTTATTGGATTAATTGCGTATTTACCAATGAACAATCCTTCTTTGTCTTTAGACATTCGTTCCAATTCATTCTGTTTAGATAATTTATTCAAAAATTTATTTACTTTTGATTCAGATTTAGTTCCAGAAACCAAAGTTTTAACCAGAGGATGTTCTGGTGCAAGAACAACATAAGTACAACCAAATAAGGTATCCGGACGAGTTGTAAATACTAAAATGCTTTTTCCAGATTCAGTTTTAAACTTAAGTTCAATTCCTTCGCTTTTACCAATCCAATTTCGTTGGAGTGATTTTAAATGAGGAGACCAGTTAATTTTGTCAAGACCCTTTAACAAACTATTTGAAAATTTTGTAATACGGAAAAACCATTGATCAATATTTTTTTGAATAACTTCAGAATCACATCTCCAGCAAAGTCCGTCTTTAACATCCTCATTTGCCAAAGTTGTATGACATCCCGGACACCAATTTCCAGGAGTTTTTTTTCGATAAGCTAAATTGTTTTCAAGTAATTTCAAAAATAACCATTGGTTCCAGCGATAATATTCAGGATTGTGAGTACTAAACTCTCGATCCCAATCATAACTCAAACCCAGTGCATTCATTTGTTTTTTGAAGGTTGCAATATTTTGTTTAATGCTTATTGTTGGATGAACACCGCGTTTAATGGCTTCATTTTCAGAAGGTAAACCAAAAGAATCCCAGCTCATCGGATAAATTACATTAAAATTTCTCATTCGTTTGTATCTTGCAATCGCATCACCGATAGAATAATTTCGAGCATGACCAGTATGTAGACCCGTTCCGGAAGGATATGGAAGCATTTCTAAATTGTAAAATTTCTTTTTATTAGAGTTAATTCTGGCAGTAAAAACTTTACCATCCCTCCAATGTTTTTGCCACTTTTTTTCGATTCGCGCAAAGCTGCTCATAGGAATCCTAGCAGTCAAAAGTTTTTAACTCTTAGTATAAACTGTGGGACGGGACCAACGGGATTTGAACCCGCGACCTACAGCTTAGAAGGCTGTCGCTCTATCCAAACTGAGCTATGGACCCATAGTTAACGCCGTAAATTTGATTTAAAACAGTTTCTACTCATAATCTCGAGCACTTTTTAAGTGTTACTTGGCAGTAAGAAAAAGAAGAGGTGTAACGACTCCTCGGTACGTACAAGATGGTAAAAAACAAAAAATTGTTGAGTATATTACTATTATTTCTAGTAAGTTTAACTGCAATATTTGCTGCTTCTGTGGCAAGCGATTTAACAATATCATTAATTAATTCTAATGTTACTGTTTCTCACGGAGTTTCCCAAACAGGCGAATTTAATTTAACAAACGCAAATACAACTCAAAATTTAACAGTAGATTTAGTTGCAAATATACCCACTGGTTTAACAGTGAGTTTCAACGAAACAAACAAAACCATTGCAAATAGCACAACTGAAACAATATTATATACTGTATCGACAGATAGCAATCTTGCCCCTGGAAATTATACTTTTAATATCACTGCATTAAATGATTCAACCCCGAGTGACAATGTTACAAGTTTAAATGTAACTGTTACAGTACCAACAGATTCCACAATGACTGCACCTTCATCAGTTTCAAAAACCACAACAAATCGAGGTGCAGATTACACATTCACAATTCCGTTAAACAATACCGGAAATGTTAATGGTATCTGGACAAATTTCACTGTTCCAACATTAATATTAAATTGGAATGATGAATTAAATATATCTAGCACAACAAATCTTCCAAATATAAATATCGCTGCTGGAATTGATACTGCAACGCTGAGCATAACTTATGATTTAAATGATTCAGTGGAATATGGTATTTATTCTGGAACACTAACATACAATCTTGAAAATGGAGATTCTCAATCAATAAATTTAGATTTGTCTGTATTCGAAAACGAATATGATGAAGATCTAAAAATAACTGTCAAAAAATTAGAAGATCTCACAAATGATGATAAATACACTTATCCGGGAGATACAATTAGAATTGAAGATATTAAAATCGAAAACAACTATTCTCCAGATAGTGATGACAGCATAGATGATATCGATCTAGAATATAGAGTTTATTTGATTTCAGATGGTGATGAAATCGTTGATGAAACATACGAAGATTCATTTGATATAGAAGAAGATGAAGATAGTGGAAAATTCGACATTGAATTCCAAGTACCTTATGATGCAGTGCAGGGAGATTATATGATCGAATTAATTGCAATCGGTACAATATATTCGGATGATGGAACAGATTCCAGCGATGGCGAAGAAATTGTCGGAAGATACTATGAATCATTTGATGTAGATACTAAATCGAGACATATGATTCCAAAAGAATTACTTGTAGATTCATATTGTCCGGGAGATGAGGCAGAACTAAGAATCGAATTAGTAAATATCGGAGAAAATGATTTGGATGAAAATGATGATATGTTTGTAAAAGTAAAAATATCAGGATTTGATTATGAACAATGGCATAATTACACTGAAGATATTGATGTAGGAGATGTTGAAACAATGACAATAACTGTTGATATTCCTTCAACTGCAACAATTGGAAGTCATGCCGTAAAAATTACTACAAAACACAAAGGAAATACAAATTCAAAACTTGATGGATCAGAGTATACGAGTTTAATAAATTTAGGTTCAACATGTTCAGGAACTGCAAGTTCCTCAACTACAGTTTTATCTGGCCAATCTTCAGAAGAAGGTGCACAGGGAATGAACACAAAATATACTTTGACTGTTACAAATAACGGCGATTCTGCTGTAACTTATAATATTGAGGTTGCTGGTGTTGACGCATGGGGCGCAGCAGTAGTTAGCCCAGAAACAGTAATTGTTCCAGCAGGTGGAACTTCAACATTTAGTGTTTACTTACAACCTGGAAATAACGCACAATCAACAAATAACGCAGTAGTTAATTTGAAATCTGCCGGAGAAGTTGTAGCATCAAAAACATTAACTCTAACAATTTCTGGAATGAGCATTTCAACGTTAACAGATTCATTGTTCGGAAGCACGTTTACTGAGTTGGGAAACACATCTTGGGTAACCGCGATTTCATTATTGGTTGTTCTTGGAACAGCAGGTGGTGCAATTTGGTTAGTGCACGGTGAACAAATCAGATCTTCGCAAAATAAGAAAAGAAGAAAATCAAGAAGACGACGAAGATAAATCATAATCCATTCCGAAGTACTTCGGAGGTGAAAAATAAATGGAAAAAATATTAAGAAAAACAATAACAGCATTTCTGGTATTATTAGCGATAATGATTCCAGTAAGCGCAGGTATTTATGCGCCAGCAAGCAATGTTATTTCAGTTACTGAAGGAGATCAAATGATTGATGTAACCTTTAGTTATGATAACACTAGTTTGTCTGCCGGAGCTATTACTTTAGCTTTTGCCGGAGATGCAGTATTAGATAATACACAAACAGCTACATTAAGTAGCGTAACTGGACAAGATGCTATCTTTACAGTTAGTACACCGTTAGCAAGTGGATTAGCAGTAGGAGACCACACATTTACCTTAACTGTGTCTCAAGGAACTACTACCATTTGGTCTGACGTAATTACGTACACAGTTAATGTAAACGCTGCGACTGAAGCAATAGCTTGTTTAGCATTAGTTACAAATGATGACGGCGAACTTGAAGACGAATACAATCCAGGTGACACAGTTACCTTGGAACTCGAAATTGAAAATGATCAATGTGATAACACATGGACAGACGTAATGTTCGAAGCATGGATTAGCGATAGCGAAGGAAGAATTTCTAGTATCGAAGATACTGCTGAATTTAATCTAGGTGAAGACGAAGAAGAAACTGTTAGTTTTGACTTTGATTTAGATGAAGATTTATCTGAAGGAACATACACCGTATATGCAAGAGCAACAGCAGATGAAGCGGATGAACTTCTTTGGGAAGAATCATACAACTTCGAAGTTGAAAGAGACGAACATAACATCTTAATTACTGATGTTCAATATGATGCAAATGCACAAGCAGGTAAAACTGTTGATGTAGCTGTAACAATGTTGAATAACGGTCAAGGAGATGAAGATAATGTTCGAATTGGTATTTCTGTAGCTGGCGTATCACTAACTTCAAGTTACTTCACTATTGAAGAAGACGAAGAAGTAGTTCGATACTTCACTTTAACACTTCCTAGCGGAGCAAATGGTGAAGAATTGTTGGTAGTTAGAGCAGCTAATGCAGATGCATCTGATTCTTATTCAGGAAGCATCAATGTTGGAGCTGTAGCAGCAACCGATTCATCTAGCTTAACTGAAGCACAAATCGAAGCATTATTGGACGCAAGATTGTCTAGTGATGGTGAAGATTCTGGAGTTTCATTTGCTTGGATCATTGCAGGTCTTCTATTAGTTTGGATCTTACATCAAAACGGTGGAAGAACAAGACCAACTCGTGGACGAAAAAAGTCTAAGAAAGTTTACTATTAAAGTTGAGGGGATTTCCCCTCTCTTTTTATTTTTTATTACCATTCTATAGCATAAATATTTATATATCGATTTCATTAAATCTCAATTGAAATGAAGCGAATTTTAATCTTATTCTCAGTGTTGTTAGTTATTAGTCCAGTTTATGCTGGATTCACTATCAGTGCAGATTCACTTTTCCCGTCGGTTTGTCCCACCACAACTGAATTAGTTACAGTTGAAATAACAAACCAAGATAGTTCATATAATACATATACCTTTGGTCTATCTGGAGATGCAGCACAATGGACAGCAATGGCACCAGCAGGGATGAATTTAGCACCAAATGAACGAGCTAATATATATTTATACATCACTCCTTCGATGTATGCACAACCAGGAAATTATAATTTGAAATTTACTGCATCGTCATCTGGTCGAATTGAAAACATAAATTTCAATGTAAATGTTCAAGAGTGCAACGGTTTAAGTATTTCTGCTCAAAATGATCAAAGAACCGTGTGTTCTGGAACAACTGGCGATTTTTCATTGACTTTAACCAATGATGGAAGATGGACTGAAACTTATGATATTGTTGTTTTGGGAGAAGTAGCACACTGGGCAAGTTTGAGTAAAACCTCAGTTACTTTATCGTCAGGAGAAAGTGAAGCGTTTAATCTTTTCGTTACACCTTCTGAAGAAGATCATGGCGATTTTTCATCTACAGTTACTGCTCAATCTCGAACAACGGATGCAGTTGTTTCAAAAGAACTTAATTTAAAGTCAGAAGATTGTTACGATTTTGATCTTAGTGCAACTGAGAATTTTGCATCCTTTTGTGACAATTCAGAAGTTAAGATCCCATTAACTATTGAAAATTTTGGATCTGAGCAAAACGTATTTGATTTAAATTTGAAGAGTAATAAAGGTTGGTCATCATTAAGTGCGGATCAAGTTTCAGTTTCATCGGGATCTTCAAAAACGTTCGATCTTATTTTATCACCTAGTTTTGGAACCATAGGAAGTTACCAGTTCGAAATTTCAGCAGATTCATTAAACAGCGATAAGACGGATACAACTACAATTACTACTAATGTATTAAGTTGTCGTAAATCTACGATGACTGTGTCGACGAATTCTATTGAATTATGCCCCGGAGATAGCAAAACTGTTGATGTATTGCTATTAAATTCTGGAAGATTTGAAGAAACTTATGCAATGAGTGTCAATGGATTTAACTGGGCAGAACTCGAAAAATCAATAGTAAAATTACCTTCCGAAGAATCAGAAACAGTAACGTTGTTATTTAATACAGATCATTCAATTTCTGCAGGAAATTATAAAGTATTAGTATTAGCAAACGTTCAGAGCATGGAAAGTAAAGAACTAAAATCTTTTGTTGATGTTACGGTTAAAAATATAAAATCATGTTATTCGTTATCCTCAAAAGCGATACCTTCTGTAGAAATAGGTATTGGGACAGGAACATTAGTTTCAGTAACTCTCGAGAATACTGGATCTCGTGCAGATACATATCAATTAACCTTGGCAGGTGCTGCTTCACAATATGCACAAATTAATCCTGGCGCAGTATCGATTGAGGGAAATTCAGATGAGACAGTTTATTTATTCGTTTCATTACCTCGAGACTCAGAATTAGGATTATATGGATTAAATTTAATTGCTGAATCAGATAGATCATCATTAAATGTACCGATTAATATTATTGCAAAACAAGGAAGTGTTACCAAAATGGTATCAAATATAAATGAAATTACTGGACAGGCAACCAAAAAAGTCACCGCAACATTTACAACATTTACATCAAAAATTTCAAATTGGTTTGCTAATCTTTCAAGCTGGGTCAAAGAATTTGTAATATCAGAAGATAGTTATTTAGTGAAATATTGGTATATGTTCCCGATTATATTATTAGTGATGATTATTTCAATGTTAAGATTTAACAATGATTCATGGATGAAAGATCTTGAATTATTGGAAAAAGATTTAGATATCAAACCCCGAAAAAAGCAAAGTTTGATTGATAATTTAAAAGAACGTTGGAATGAGTATAGGAAAAAACAAAACAAAAATAAAGTTGTAACGAAAACCATATCTAAACCGAAAACAAAAAAAGTCAAACCAAAGTCGAAAAAACAATCTCAACTATCGGTTTACTGGAAAAAATTCGATAAATGGTTGAATGAAGAAATCGAAGTTCCTCTTGAGACAAGAAAAAAACCAAAACCGAAAAAAGTCAAACCAAAGAAAAAAGGACCAAATTCAACTTGGCAAAAATTCATAAAATGGTTAGATTCAGAACCAAAAAATAAATCAAATAAAAAGAAAGTCAAATCTAAACCAAAAAATAAAAAATTAAAATCTTCAAAATCAATTTGGAAAAAATTCATTGACTGGTTAGATGAGGAATGACTTTTTTAGAAGATTTACTGGAAGTAAAATATACACTATCTCAATGGTATATAAATAATTCAGATTTTAATAATATTGAATTTGCACCAGTCAAATTTGAATTATCTAAATTATTAATGGATGATTTTGCAAGAGAATCAAGAGACTATCCAACAAGTGATGATAAACCATCGCGTGCTAGACGAAATAAAGATGGCAGATTAATAATTAAAAGACCGTTTGAAGGAATTATAAAGCGATTGAGTAAAATTAACGAAATAGATTATCTGTTGGTAGGAAATAAAATAATTAACAAAGAAAGAATATCTCCTGAAAAATTGATGCATCATTTTAATATATTTGAAAATGAATATGTTTTAGAGTTAGATATACGATCGGACGCAAATTTCAATCCATTTTTAGAATCGCTTTCATCAACTGAACCAAATCCTCAATTTTTAGAATGCATATTAACGAATCAAAATAGATTTACTAAAGAAATAATTTCTGAGGAACCAAAATATTTGATTGATATGACAAATAAATATTGGAATTCAAGCAAGAACCGGTATGATTGGTCTTCAATATTTTATATATTAGATTCAAAAGACGAGTTAAAACCAACCGTTATTGATAATTTAGATAAGGGATCTAGACGTCGAAGAGAGAATTATTTGATTGATAGATTAATTGCAGAAGAAGCTAGAACTTAATTTCCATAAAATCTCGAGCCATACTCAATTTTCCCCTGAATACCGATTTTGCTTCAGATTCTAATTCTTTAGTAGATCGATATCTTTGACTAAAATGAGTTAAAACTAAATGATTAACTTTTGCTCGTTTACCGATTTTGGCAGCTTCTTTAGTAGTCATATGTCCACCCTTTTCAGCAGAATCTTTTATTTTATTTGAAAATGTTGCTTCACATAAAAATACGTCTGCATTTTTTGCCAAATCAACAATTTGATCACAATAGGAAGTATCAATCGCTACTGCAAATTTTTTCCCCGGTTGAGTATATGTTACTTTTTTCCAACTAATTTTTTTATCATTGATGGTTACATTTTTTTTCAAAGTCAGATCACGTAGAGACGGATGTCTGGTTTTAACACCCATATCTTTCAAGATCGAAGTATCTATTCTTATTTTTTCTTTCTCTTCAAAAGAATAACCTAGACAAGGTATTGTATGCTTTAATAAAACTGCATTAATTTGATATTTATCATTCTCAAAAATAGTTGTAACCTTTTTTGGTTTAATTTCTTTAATATCAATCCTATAACTTAATCTGTCTGATTCATAAGCTTTCATAATTGCATCCAATTTATTTTTAGTTCCGACTGGACCATAAATCTCTAATCGAGAAGTTCTTCGATTCATTCCCATACTTAGTAAAAGTCCGGGCAATCCTAAAACATGATCTCCGTGCCAATGAGAAATAAAAATTTTAGTAATTTTTTGAGGATTTTCATTAGAAATTCTGAGCTGTCTTTGTGTTCCTTCTCCACAATCAAACAATAGGCTTTCTCCAGAATAATTTAACAAATTTGCAGTATGATTACGAGTTCTTGTTGGAAATGCTGAAGAAGTACCAAGTATCCTCAATTTCATAATTGAATAACTTTTTTAATGTATAAAAATGTATTTTTTTAATGGAATTAGGAAAACTTGTTGGTGATAAAACAGTACTTGAAAGTACAAATTTACACACAAAGAATTTTGGAACTGTTGATGCCGGAAAATTAGTATTGAGCTCAGAAGAAACACTCTTTCTAATTGAGAAGAATAAGCTAGATATAGGTTTATCTTTCACTACTGCACTCAAGAAACTTTCGCGAAAACAAAGAAATATTGCAGAAAGATTCTCAGTTTATAGAGACATGCGATCAAAAGGTTACGTTCTAAAAAGCGGTTTAAAATTTGGATGCGATTTTAGAGTTTATGAGAAGAAAAAGGATCATGCAAAATGGCTTTTGTTTGTTACTAAAGATTCTGCTAAACTTCAATGGAAGAATTTTTCAGGAATGGCTCGAGTTGCAAATTCTACAAAGAAAAATGTATTAGTTGCAATTGTTGATTCAGAAAATTCTCCAACATATTTCGAGATTGCTTGGAAAAAAATATAATGGAATTTGTAGGATGGGTTTGTGTAACTTGCAGAAGAGCTCTAAATTCAGGAAAACAAAAATTCAAACATGATTCTCGAGTTAAATGTTACGGATGTAATAAATCTACAAAACTTATATCTACAATTCATTCATCAATCTCAGAGGATTCACTTGTAATAACAGATTGGGTAAAAAAATATAATTCTACCAGATAGTTAATCTAAAATGATTATCTTTCAACCATTTTTTATGAGTTTTATAATTTACACACATATTTTTAACATGATTCCAAAATTTTGTTGAATGGTTCATTTCTAATCTATGACATAATTCATGAATTACAATATATTCAATAACTTCAGGTGGGGCCATTGCAAGTTTCCAATTAAAATTCAAATTACCTTTGCTTGAACAGGAACCCCATCTTGTTTTTTGAGACTTAATAAAAATATTATTTATTTTAAATTTATTATTGATATTATGTAATTTCACTAATCCTTCAACAATTCTCTTAGTTTCATTACGATAATATTTTTCATCGATAGGTCCATCTGTTTCTTTTCCTAAATACAAATAAGTATTTCTTGCAGATTCATATTTTTGCCAATTATCTTTTATCCAAAATTTTTTCTTTGATAAAAATGAATTAATAAATTCTTTAGGAACATTTTCGCCAATATTTAATCTAAGACCATTTTTATTAATTTTTATGGAAACAGATTTACTCTCAGTCCAATTAATGTTATAGGGAATTCCGAGATTTTCTAATATTTCCATTTAGAATGGTAAGAATGGTTGGATAAATGGCCAAATGTAAGGAGTTGCGGCAACTAAAATTCCAATAACTAAACTGTGTGCCCACCGTTCGTGTGTTCCGGGACCTCTAGCTCTAGAGAATACAGCAGATTTAGCATGAACTACAATTACTGCAATTAAACCAAGTAATACTAACATAATCATTTGATTGGATAAAATACTTGGTAGTCCTAGACCAACAATAAATTCAATATTTAATGCTGCAAAAGTTAAAGCAATAATATAAATCATTGAGGAAAGTCCGTGCGCAATAGTAGATTTAGCATCACCGGATAAATCAGATATCATAAAAGCTATATCAATTATCCCGATGATTGCACCCCATATGATTGCACCAATGATTTCTAAAGCCATATTATTTATTATTCGATGTTCTATATAAAATTTTCTTGGTCAAAGAAAGTCTTTAATATTCTCCTCCTTAGGTTAAATATGATGGATCTATCTGCTTTTATTAAGAAAAATGGACTAATTTGGGGTCCAGAACCAGAAATATATGGCGGAATTGCGGGATTTTATACCTACGGACCATTGGGTAAATTACTTAAAAATAAAGTGGAAAATCAAATTAGATCAATTTTTACTAAATATGAATTCTGGGAAGTTGAAACACCGTTAATTGCTCCGGCAGTAGTTTGGGAAGCTTCCGGACATCTTGGAGGTTTTACTGATCCATTAATAAAAGATGAAAAAGGAGGATTACATAGAGTAGATAAATTAATTGAAGAACAACTTCTAAAAGATGGAAAAAATCCTGATGAATTTAACATCGGAAATATGAGCAATAAAGATTTGCTTAAATTTATTAAGGACAACAAAATCTTGGCACCAAACGGAAGACAATTAAAAGAAAAAATTGTTGATCATAATTTAATGATGGAAACCACAGTTTCAACTGATACCAAAGCATTTAATCGTCCGGAAACGGCAACATTAACTTATTTACCATTCAAAAATTATTACGAATACTTCAGAAAAAAAATGCCGTTCGGTGTGTATCAAATCGGAAAAGCTTTTCGAAATGAAATCTCTCCAAGAAATAATGTTTTGAGGAGTCGAGAATTTACTCAGGCAGAAGGTCAAATTTTTTTACATGAAGATCAAAAAAAAGAAATGGAACTTTCCAAAGAAATTTTGGAAATGGAAATACCTCTCTGGTCTTATAAAATGCAAGATAAAAAAACCAATTGGAATAAAATTACAATTAAAACTGCACTAAAAAAAGGATTAATAAAATCACGAGGATATGCGTATGCGTTATCATTATCTTATGAATTTGTTAAATCACTAAATTTTCCGAAAGATAGAATTAGATATCGTCAACATAATCCGAATGAATTGGCATTTTATGCAGAGGACGCATGGGACTTAGAAGTTCGAACGAATTCACATGCATGGGTAGAAATTGCAGGGGTCCATGATCGGAAAAATTATGATCTGACCCAACATCAAAATAAATCAAAAACTTCGTTAAAAGTGGATGGAGAAATTCCACATATTTTAGAAATTGCGTTGGGAACAGATCGAATTACTTATGCACTGATTGATATTTTTGCTAAAGAAGAAAAAATTGTTAAAGATACGCGAATTGTTTGGAAACTTCCAGTTCATCTTTCACCAATTCGATTTGCAATATTTCCATTACAAAAGAAAGACGGACTTCCCGAAAAAGCTAAAAAAATTTATAATTCACTTTCAAAAAAATATCAGTGCATATATGATGAATCTGGATCTATTGGAAAAAGATATCGTCGTCAAGATGAGCGAGGAACTCCTCAATGCATCACCGTAGATTATCAGACGCTCGAAGATGAAACTGTAACACTTAGAGAAAGAGATACTATGGAACAGAAAAGAATAAAAATTAAAGATCTAACTTAGAGAAATGTTAGTTAGAATATTTGGTCTGGCGGATTTATTGGCAGCATTATTTTTATTGTCGGTAAGCTTTGATAGTGCGGCGATAAATATACTCTTAAAATCAGTGATGGTCATTCATTTATACAAAGGTCTTCTAAGTTTCTTTTAAACTTCAAAATCAACCTTTCGTTCTTTAGTTTCAGAATCTTTATTTTCCTTTAATGCTGCCAAATAAAAATAATCTGAAAGTCGATTTAAATATTTTAATAAAATTTTATTCATTTCTCTTTCTTTAGAAATTTTAACTACTGAACGTTCCAGGTTACGTGAAATTGTTCGAGATATATGAATTAAGGAAGAAATTTCTGATCCGCCAGGTATAACAAAACTAGTTATTGGCCCAATTTCATTTTCTAAAAATTTACATAATATTTCAATTCGTTCTAAATGGCGTTCTCGAATTCGTTTAGTTCGAGATTCATGAATGGTTCCAAGCGGCGTTGCAATATCAGCACCAACCACAAAAAGTTCATTTTGTACTTTTTCAAAATCTTTATTATATTTTTTTGATTGGATTAATCCAATCATTGCATTTAATTCGTCGGAAATTCCAATGGCATCAATAGTTGTAGAATTTTTTCCAATTCTTGTACCGTCGAATAATGAGGTATCACCATTATCTCCGAGCTTAGTAGAAATACTCATGATTATGAACAGCCACTTGTTGCACCACAAACATCACACAATTCGCATGCACCATTTTGTCGCATCATCATTGCTCCGCATTCATTGCACTTACTTCCAGTATAACCCATTGCTTTAATTACATCATCTGGTTCTTCTTCTTCTTCTAATATTTCAATAGAACCACTTACTGCAAGTTTTGTTTGTACAATTTGTTGTGAATATTCACCCTTCAAAACATCTTCAACTTTTCTCAAAATTGGATGATCTTTCCATTCGGAAAAACATTCATCAATAAGTTCTTGTGTATCGTGTCCGCGAGATAATGAAAAACTCAAAGTACTACTAATAAAGTCTAAAATTTCTTGATTGCTCGGAGTAGTTTTTGGCATTACTAATTTAATTCTTATTAATTTACCCGTTTCACTTACACTTGTATGAACATATAGATCCTGTGGACCCACTTTGTGACGGTTAATTGTTTCAATCGTTGGAACTTCTAATTTATTATTGCTTCCTTCAACTTGGATTTTTTCATTAAGTATTGCATCCAGTTCTGCATTAATTCCTGACGTAGAAGATAAGGGTTGACTTAATTTACTTTCATCTCGATAAATTGCAACAGCTTTGATCATCAATTTCCAACTATCATAATATGCAGATTTAATATCTTCAACACTTACTTCCCTAGGCATATTAATTGTTTTACTGATTGCCCCAGAAATAAAGGGTTGAGCTGCAGCCATCATTTTAAGATGTCCGCTGTGATGAATGTATCTTTTTCCTTTACGGCCACATTTATTTGCGCAATCAAAAATTTTGTAATCATCACCCTTTAGATGAGGTGCACCTTCAATAGTCATAGTTCCGCACAAATATTCGTCTGCGGCAAAAATTTCATCGCGACTGAATCCTAAAAAGTTTAATATATTAAAATTATTATTTTTCAATTGTTCTTCAGTTAGTCCGAGTTTAGTTTTACAAAACTCTTCGCCCAACGTCCATTTATTGAAAATGAATTTAATTTCAAATGCATTTTTTGATTCATTTTCCAATGCATCTAGTTGTTTTTGGTCAAATCCTTTTTCAGAAAGTGTTTTGAAATTTATGAATGGAGCATCTCTAATCGAACCATGTCCAATACAATATTTTTCAATATCTCTAATTTGATCTTCAGAATATTCCAATTTTTTTAATGCAGGTTTTATAGAATTATTTACAATTTTGAAATATCCTCCGCCTGCCAATTTCTTGAATTTAACAATGGAAAAATCAGGTTCAATCCCCGTTGTATCACAATCCATAACTAACGCAATGGTTCCAGTTGGTGCAATTACCGTAACTTGCGCATTTCTATATCCATTTTTTTGACCAAGTTCCAATGCACGATCCCATGAAGAATGTGCTGCAGTCAACATTGCTTTCGGAGAAACTTCTTGATTCAAAGGAGTTGGCAAAATAGTCAAACCCTCATATGAATCGAGTTTTGCATCATATGCTGCCCGTCGATGATTTCGAATAACTCGCAACATGTGTTCTTTATTTTCTTCATATTTTTCAAAAGGTCCCAAATAAGCTGCCATTTCAGCAGAAGTTGCATAAGATTCTCCACACATTAATGAGGTAATTGATCCGGCAATTGCTCTACCGTTTTCAGAATCATATGGAACTGCCATTTTCATTAATAATGAACCTAAATTTGCGTACCCTAGACCCAAAGTTCTGAAATCATAACTTCCGTGTGCAACCGCTTCACTTGGAAATTGTGCCATTAATACGGAAATCTCTAAGGTAATTGTCCAAAGTCTAACTGCATGTTTGAATGCATCTATGTTGAAAGTTCCAGTTTCTTCGTCAAAAAATTTGGTTAAATTGATACTTGCAAGATTACATGCAGTGTCATCTAGAAACATATATTCTGAACAAGGATTACTTGCATTTATTTTACCATTTGCGGGACAAGTGTGCCATTCGTTAATTGTAGTATTATATTGAAGTCCGGGATCTGCACTAACCCACGCACTCATAGCAATATTATTCCATAATTTTTGTGCAGGAACTTCTTTGTAAACTTGACCGTCGGTTCTATTAATCAAATTCCAATTTGAATTTGAATCCAATGCATTGAAAAAATCATTTGAAACACGAACGCTATTGTTGCTATTTTGTCCAGATACCGTAAGGTATGCTTCACCTTCATAATGAGTATCTAATTCCTTAAAATCAATTTTGCCAATTCCTTGTTTTGCCAATTCCATAACTCGTAAAATCATTCTTGCAGGAATATTATTGGCATGTGCAGTTCTAATTGCACCTCTTAATTTTTTATTATCTGTTAGATTTGCACCCGATTCATTTGCAATTGCTAAAATTTCATTTAAATATTTTGAACAAATTGCATTTCCGGCAACCAAACCCGCAACCTTATCCTCTTCACTCGCCTTCCAACCAATAAAGGTTTCAATTTCAGGATGATCAATATCTAAACAAACCATTTTAGCAGCTCTACGAGTAGTTCCTCCAGATTTGACTGCACTCGCTGCAGCATCGTTAATCTTCAAAAAAGACATTAATCCGGAAGATGTTCCACCGCCAGATAAAGATTCACCTTTGCCTCTAATCGAAGAAAAATTTGTACCGACACCCGAACCATATTTGAAAATTCTAGCTTCTCGAGTAATCAAATCAAATATTCCGCCCTGATTTACTAAATCATCATTAACTGATAAAATAAAACAAGCATGGGGTTGTGGCCGAGAATATGCATCCTTCGAATATACCAATTCTTGCGTTTTTGGATCGATATATGAATGTCCTTGCGGTTTTCCAGAAATACCATATGCAAAATTCAAACCAGTGTTGAACCATTGTGGAGAATTTGGAACTGCCATTTGATTCAACATCATATATGCCATTTCTTCGTAAAAAATTTGAGCGTCTTTTGTAGAATTAAAATAATCATGAGTTTTTCCCCAATGAGTCCAACAACCAACCATTCGATGTACGACTTGTTTTAGACTAGATTCTGATTCAATTTCAGGAATTCCTCTTCTTCTAAAATATTTTTGCGCTAAAATATCTGTTGCTATTTGCGACCATTGTGTTGGCACTTCAACACCATTTTGTTCAAAAACAACTGATCCATCCGGATTTTTAATAATCGAACGTCTTTGATCATATTCAAACATGTCATACGCAGAAACTCCCTCTTTAGTAAAATATCTTTGTATAACTAAACTACTGGAAATAGTTGCTTGTTCTGTCTTAAATTCATTAGATTCCATTGCTACGAAGTAGTATTGAATCGGTAATTTCGTTTATATTCGTTTATAGTTTTGAGAAAATAAGACTGTTCCTACTATGTAAAAATAAACTTTATTTTCTCTCGAAAGTCGTGAATTCATCTTTGCTCGCAGTATAATGAATTTGAACGTTTTCTACTTTTGCTAGTTTTGGACTGTCTTGACACCACAAATAAAATTCCTTTAGCAGATTTTCTTGACCTTCAGCAATGATTTCAACATTTCCCGTATCCAAATTCTGAATAGTACCTGTTAAACCCAATTCACGTGCAAATTCTAAAGCATGAGCCCTATAAAATACTCCTTGAACCTTACCAGATACTAGAATTTCGGCGCGTAAGTTCTCCATTTTTGCTCGTTTTTATAGACTAAAAACCCTCCAATTAATAATGATCCAAAATACAAACTCATATTTCCTGCCAAAATTTTGGCTCCATCAAATCCGCCAAATGGAATCATATTTATCATCATCAAAATCAAATTTATCTTTTTCGATACTATCCACGCATGATTATATTTGGGCCACTTTTTGCTCAATAACGCCCATTCTGACAACCAATAAAGCCCAAAATTTGCAGCCGGTCCTGCAAATGCTAAAATCGCAAATTTTGCTGGATCTGCCACCGCAAGTGTACTTACTACAAATGCCGGAATAAAAAATATAATTGGCGATCGAACATATTTTAACAAAACTCCGATTCCAAGACCAATTATACTGATGTGTAAAATGGAATCAAATCCGTAAAAAAGTCCAATAAATTTATGTCCAAATTCGTGAAGTAAAACTGCAGGAGTTGCGATCATTGCAGCATATTTAAATTCATTCCAAGTATCATGTCCTAAATAAATTGATAATTCGTCTCTTGGTTTTCGAATAAATCCTGAAAAAATATAACCCATCGCGAGAGTCAAAATTGCGATATCAATAAGTTCTTGTCCTGAAATTATCGCCATAATACTTCCTATTTATACCTGCTTAAATAACTCTCGATTCCAAAGAAAAACTTTATAAAAGCACTTCCCAAGCATACCTATGTCCATGTATAAGTACGTTAAGACGCTTTGGAAGAAACCAAAAGCACATTTTGGAACAGAAGCTTGGAAAAATTGGCTTGTAGAACTTAGAAGTCGACCAGCATTTGAACGAATTGAAAAACCGACTCGATTAGATCGAGCGCGAGCTCTTGGATACAAAGCAAAACAGGGAATTTTTGTAATCAGAGGTAGTGTTTCAAAAGGAACAACAAAGCGACCTAAATTTACGGGTGGACGAAGACCGAAGCGATACACTCGAAGAGGAACTCCGGCTAAAAGCAGACAGTCAATAATCGAAATGAGAGCCTCCCGAAAATATCCAAATTCTGAAGTCTTAAATTCTTATTGGGTTGGTGAAGACGGAAAAAGAGTATGGTATGAAATTATCATGGTTGATCGAGATCACCCAGCTATCAAATCAGATAGAACTCTTTCATGGATCACTACAAAAAAGAACAGAGTTGCAAGAGGATTAACTTCTTCTGGAAAAAAATCTAGAGGATTAGTTCGGTAAAAGTTTTTAATAGACTCGCGTGATTTTAGCTATGCGTCGCTACGAAAGAAGCGTAGAAGAAATTACTGACATTCTTGATTCTGCTCTTGAATCCGGCAAAGCATTTTGGGCAATTGAAGTCGGATCACGAAATGCTAGAAAATCCAAACTCGAACAAGCTATTCGCGAAGCACGCGACACCAGAAATTTTTTAGATTCTCGGGGAGATTACAATCCGACAGTTCTTTCAACATTAATTTCGTTAGGATTTGGATTGACTTCCGCAAAAGATCGAAAAAAACTAACCTCCCAACTTGATAGAATCTATGCTGCTGAGATGAATATAGATTTACTTCGATATACCATCAACAAAATAAATCGTCTAGAGTCTCATTTGATTTTTTCAAAAAAGGAGAGAGAGCTAATCGAATCTTCAAAATATTTAGATTTTGTGACACATGTTCGTTCTAGATCTTCTAAAATTATTGATCTGAATCAAGAAACTCAGGGAAAAATTCCAGAAGAATATTTTTCTCAAATGTTAGGAATGGTTTTTCCTGATGCAATAATTCTTCCGCGAGTTCAATACAATTGTGTCGGTGCTAGAACGTTGAGATTTGAAAATGGAGAACTTGACACCAAACCCTCAGAAGTGGATATCCTTTTAATCGATGATCCAAACACCATATTCCGGAACGCACCTCTTCTCGAACAACCACCCTATAATCTGGAAAATCTTCTCCTAACTAAGAATTTAATATGAAACTTAAAAAATTAATAGTGATGATTTTAGTAGCTTTTTTATTAGTTTCTTTTCTAACTCCTCCTATGGCAAAACAAGGCGATACTGTTGCAGTTGATTATTGGTTAACTGCTGATGGCAAACAAATTGATACATCTGAAGGAAGAGGATTATTTGAATTCAAGATAGGAAACGGTGACGTAATTCCTGGTTTCGACAAAGCAGTTACTGGAATGAAAGTTGGCGAAGAAAAGACCGTAGTTCTTACTGGTGATGACGCTTATACACAAGGTCCTCTTGCAGGAAAAGAATTAACCTTTAAAATAATTTTACGAGAAATTAAATGAAAGTATATGAATCTCGACCGGAAATTCCTAAAGAAGGAGATATTCATGTTTATTCTAATCGAGGAAGATTTATTTTTATTCCAGGAAATCCTGATGCAATGCTTTGCGAAGGTTATATTGCTGCAGAAGAATATCAAAATAATAAGTGGAATAATATTGAGCGAATCAGAATAAATACTAGATTCATGGATCCACAAGGCGAACGAGAAACGTTAGATCATATAATAACTTATTTTGAAGGAGAAATTCATAAAATATGAGCACAGTCGAAACTGAAAAGAAAATTAAAGAATTTATGGACAAAGGAATGACTCGAGAATCTGCGAAGATAGTTCTAGGACTTACTGAAGAAAACGAAAAATGAAAAAAATATCTAAAACAGATTATGTTCAAAGTCTAAAATGTATGAATGTAGTTTGGCATAGATTTCATGATCGTTCAAAACTTCCTGATTTATCAAATAATTTAATTGTTCAAATGGGAACCGAATTTGGAAATGTGGCAACCAAACTTTTCCCGAAAGGAGTTATGATTGATGTTAAATATTCTGAGGCATCAAAAGAAACTGAAAAATATATATCTCTCGGAATTCCAATTTTCGAGGCAACCTTTGAAACAGAAAAACTTTATTGTAAAGTTGACATTCTTGAACCATCAACAAATGGATTTGACATAATCGAAGTAAAATCTAGTTCAAGTGTCAAAAAGGAACATTATGATGATATCGCATTTCAAAAACATGTTCTCGAAAAACTCGGATATACAATAAATAAATGTTATCTAATGCATGCAAATAAAAAATACATTCGTGAAGGAAAATTAAACATTGAAGAACTTTTTCAAAAAACAGATGTTACTGAAAAAGTAGATTTACTTGAAAACACAATTGCACCAAATGTTGAAAAAATCATAAAATATATTTCTCAAAAACTTCCAGAAAATAAACACAAATTTTGTTCTAAACCAAAACAATGTGATTTGAGAGAAATCTGTTGGGATCATCTACCTGAACATAATATTCTGGAGTTACACGGACTTTGGTTTAATCATGCTTCACCTTTAATGGATCAAGGAATATTGTCAATTCTAGATTTACCTGAAGAATTTTTTGAAAAACACAAACATACAATTCAAAAAAATGCAATTTCATCCGGCAAACCTCAAATCAATAAATCCAAAATCGAAGAATTCAAAAAATCATTAGCTTATCCATTATCTTATTTTGATTTCGAAACAGTAGGAACACCAATTCCGCTTCATGACGGATTAAATCCGTGGGGAAAATTTCCATTTCAATACTCAATTCATGTTGATGATAAAAAAGAATTAACACATTTTGAATTTTTGGCAGATTCGGACAAAGATCCACGCGAAAAATTAGCTAAACAATTAATCATAGACATGCCAAAAACAGGAAGTATAATAACTTTCAATATGAGTTTTGAGAAAGGAGTAATAAAAACTTTGATAGAAAGATTTCCAAAATATGAAAAAGAATTGACATCGATGATTGAAAGAATTGTTGATCTTCAAACTATTTTCAAAAAATTTCATTATTATCATCCTGATCAAAAAGGAAGCGCATCGCTAAAATTCGTTCTTCCAGTTTTCTCTGATAAAAAATATTCTGAACTTGAAATCCAAAACGGACAGGAGGCATTTTCTGCATTCTACAATAAATATTATAAAAAACAAAAAGAAATTTCACGAAAATCATTGTTAGACTATTGTGCTTTAGATACTCTTGCAATGGTTGAGATTTTGAGAGGGATTTAGTTTAGTCAGTAACGTCATTCTGATAACAGACATATCTTGGTTTTAATGCATCTATCAGTTCTTCATCAGTGTAGTCGCTCAGGTCTTTACAGTCTTCGCAAGTTGGGCACGGAGGAATCTCAGGGCAGGCTTCAGTGACGGGACATTCCGGAATTATTGGAATTTCAACTGAGTTGATGCCGGCATCATAAGCGATTGTTCCGGAAACCGCGCCGACCAAAATTAATGCGGTCAAAGCTTTTCCAGGTAAAAAATTAATTGCCAAATCGATAATGTCAAGAAAACCGATAAAAAATGGTTGTTTCTTTTGTTTTTCCTTTTTGGCCATAAACAAGGTAAAATCTCTAAATATATAAATAATCGGATTCAAACTAAATCATGGATTTCCTAATGTACACTAAGCAAACGAAAGATGTTATCGGAGATTATGTTTATTTGGTTCGTCCGGAGGAATATAAGAAAGTTAAAGGTAACACAACTTTGGAGATCGGAGTTTTGTATGAACCAAAATCAGGAGATCTTAATGAATTAAAAAAATTCGATTGTGTGATTATAGGAAAAGCAACTAATGAAAAAATTCTTAGGAAATTGATTGAACATAAAAAAGTTTACGGAGTTACAGGAATCGAAACAGACCGAGGACGAGAACACACTCATTATCGTCGATCGAATATGAATCAAGTGATTGCCAAGATGATAAAGGATAATAATAAAATTTATATTTTGGATTTCAAATATTTATTGAATTCAAAGAAGCGCGGAAAATTGATTGGGAGAATTTTACAGAATACTAAATTTTTGAATAAATATAGATGTAAAACTGGAATCGCAACTTTCGCAGACAATCGATTAGGAATGCGATTAGAAGATAATTTAGAAGCAATTGGTAGAGTTTTAGGAATGAAGAAATTGGCAAAGTTTGAAGAAAAATCAAACCTGCCAAAAGGTGTTAGGATTTTAGAAAACTAACTCTTCGCCTTGTTTTGGTGCTATTGCATCAATTGACAATTGACTTCTTAATTCCATTGCAAATCTTGGACAGTGTGAACCGTGAATACAAAGAACTTTCTTTGGTCGCAAATCTTTGACCAATGTCAATAATTCATCTCGTCCCGCGTGGGAGCTTAATTCAAAATTGTACATTGGACATTTGACTTTTAAATCAATATCTTCAGTAACATATCTTCCGGTATCTGCCAAATATTTTCCGGCTGTTCCTGGAATTTGATAACCTGCAGTAATTAATGCAGATTTTGGATCAGTGTAAATGTGTTTGATATAGTGGGCGATTGGTCCACCATCCATCGAACCACCAGTTGTGATGATTGCACATGGTTTTGTTGCAGCCTTTCGCCGTTGTTCTTGTGTTTTAATTAAGATTGCCTTTTTCATACCACTCTTCAATTGTACTGAATTACGAAGGAATTTTGAATTACGAGCAGAAATAGCTATTGCTGATCGACCCATTCCGTCCACATATACAGGGAAATCTATACCGTATTTCTCTAAAATCATCAATAATTCGGGTGCTCGTATAGCAAAAGAAGGAATTAATGCAACTCCTCCACCTTTTACTGTCTTTTTGACTTGCTCTGCGAATGCTTTCTCGATTTTAGCTCGTTTATCTAAAGATCTAGAACTGTAAGTAGTTTCCATTATTAATAGATCCACATCCTTAATTTTTGAATAATCTGCACCTCGAACTAATTGTGTTTCTTCAATTTTGAAATCGCTAGTGTAAAGAATCTTTTTACCAGACATTTCAATTAAAGCCATTGCTGATCCGGGAATATGTCCTGCATCATAGAAAGTGATTTTTGTACTACCGATTGTGAATGGCTTTTTGTAATTTACTATAGTCCAATTGTGAAGAACATTTCTGATATCATTTCTGCCGAAATTTCGAGGTTTACCCTTTAATTTTCCAACTTTTAAACTGTCATAAAGAACTAATTCTGCTAAATCTTTTGTTGCTTGTGTACCAAATATTTTTGGTTTTTTCTTTTGTATATTCCAGAGTTCTGGAACTGAACCGCAGTGATCTAAGTGACCGTGACAGATAATTACACTATCAACGGGTGTCTTAGGGAGTAATGGTCCGATTCCATCAGAAACATTAAATCCAAATTCCATAGAAATACGTTCTTTGCCGTTATCTAGGATTACTGCGTTATTACCGACTTCTCTGAAGCCGCCATTACATTCGATCTTAATCGATCTATCTGTATTTGTTCTAATTTTTGTTTGTTTGTTTTTCATTGTTTTAAATATACAGAAATCGCCTTGACGAGTCCTGTTGTGATTATGATAAAAGGGAGATATTTTGGCCGTTTTTAAGCTTATGCTTTTTTATGAAACCCGATTTTGCTTCAATTATGTATTGGGCGGGCTTTTTAGGTGCAATTCTGAATTTGAAAGGCAAAACTTTTCGTTTAAGCGATACTATTTTTTTATCTTTTACCCAAATTATATCGATTGGTTCTCTAACAAAACACGTATGGAGTGTGGAGTTGGAAATTGTTGGAGAAAAAGTTTCTAGAACCACTGGTTCAATTTTTCGAAACATTAATCCGAAAGTAAACTTTCCTAAAAATTTTGCGTTAGATAATTTTTTGCGTCCTTGTTTTATTATCATTCAGAAAAATTCTCCAAAGGTAATTTAGTGCTCTTTTTTAGAGTACCTTTGATTTTCAAATATTCATTTGCTAAAATCCAATAAACTAAGCTTAATGATCTTGAACCTTTATTGTTGCAAATAATTGAAATATCGAGGTTTTTGAAAGTATTATTTGAATCACAGAGTGCTATTACAGGAATACCGATGTGGAATGCATCTTTAACAGCATTCTTATCGCCTCGCGGATCTGCTACAAACATAAGTTTTGGTTCAATAAATGTCTTCAATTGGGAATTAGTAATTACTCCTGCCGGATATCTTCCAACATAGAATTTTGATCCAATTGCTTCAGCAAATGCTTTTGCTGCTTTCCAACCATTTTCTCTTCGACATACAACTAAAATATCTTCAGGATTGTATTTAGCCAAAAATTCTGCCCCAGATTTTAGTTTATCGTCGATTTTTTGAACATCTAAAATTGCAACACCATTTTTTGGGTTGACTTTGTGGATGTATTCAGCCATATCCTTTGTTTTGAATTTGGTTCCGATTTGAATACCTGATTCAAGATATTGATCAACAGTAACTAAATTACTCATCTTCTTCATCCTCTGTAGGATCTTCAAGTTTTATCGGTGCTGGTCGATTAACCGTAATTGGAAGAACTCCACTAGTGAGTTCCAACTTAGCAATTTGAATTGTATTATACAATTCTTTTGGTCTTTTTATCAAAATCGGAGCACCCATAGAAATTTGAAGAGCACGAGCTCCAATAATTCTTGCAGTCTCAAATTTTGTTAATTTAACCATATTAATATTTGTTTAAGAGCTTACGTAGCTCCTTACCTTTGATTGTTGCTAATTTTACAGCATTTTTAAGTTCTTCGTTTGTGATTGGAGTCACTCCGCCCTTTTGCATTGCGCAAATATTTCCATTGTCTATTGTTGCAATGTTTAGTCGAGCTTCCATAATCGACTCTTCTTCAAAAGTAGGATCAATTAATAATTTAGATCCAACTTTGCCAATCGTAACCATTACTGGAACGTTTTGGAGTTTAATTCCTTTCTTTGTTCTAGTTTCATGTGCTACTTTTCCCGATTCTTTATCGTATTCAGGGAATTTAGCAGTTTTTATTGCAAGAAGTGCTGCAATAACTCCGGCATCAAATAAATTTCCATCCGAATTCATTGGATAAATATCCACTGATAACATCCATGCGGCTTCACCTTCTTCAATACAAAGATCTTCAAAGTTTACAGTTTTAGATTCTCGAATTGCTCGGTCTACCACTCTCGAAAGCTCAATGGATTCCGGAGATGGTGGTCCACCTCTATAGTTTGGATTTGAAATTGGACTAAGTTCTCCATTAACCATAAACATACCTTTATTGGCAGAGTCCGGATAAGGTTTCCCTACTGAGAATTTTACTCCAGCAATAACTTCAGTTTCACCCAATTTAACTCGGGCGGAACCATTTGCCTGTGGAATAATTCCTGTTTCAATTTCAATATCCCGGTATTCATCTAATTTTCTACCGTCAGATCTCACATTATTGTTAAGTGATTCCTTGATAAATTCTGTATTTACTAAACTCATTTTTTCTTCTCCTTTTTACCGGTTAAGGCAGCTTTTTGTACTTCATAGATTTCCATTGCGGAGTCCATAACTAATTTCATCGCTTCATCAAATTCTTTTGAAGATAAATCTCCGTCCATTTGAACTAGAGTTATTTCTTTACGATTTGGCATAACTGCGATTGGAAGATCTGCTTGTCCAAAGTTGTCCTCTGGTTGGAATAAATCCAATAAAATCGTATCATCTGCTTTTCCGGATGCCACGGCACAAACTAAATCTCTCATTTCAATTCCAGCATTTGCTAATGCTAAAGATGCAGCATTAATTGCGGCAGTTCTAGTTCCCGCATTTGCATTCAAAATTTGTACATGTATTTCAATTGCTGTTGCCGGATATTTTTCAGTTATAATTGCTGCCTCCAATGCATCAATCATAACTTTTGAAATTTCTTTACTTCTTCTGCTTGGTCCAGGTCGACATCTATCTGTTGTTGAAAATGGAAGCATTGAGTAATATACTCGAATTAATGCTCGATCATCCTTTGTTTGATGTTTAGGTAAAACTTCCTTTGGTCCATAAACTCCTGCGATTGCAACAGTTTCACCCATAGAAAATTTTGCTGAACCATCTGCTTGTGGAATAACTCCTACTTCTGCAGTCATTTTTCTTAATTCATTTGCTTTTCTACCGTCAATTCTTCTCCCTTTGACGACAAGCGACATTTCTGATTTTTCTGTCATTTTAGTTTTTTCCTCCTAACATTTTTTTGACTTTTTCAGTTAATCCTGAACTAGTTGTATCAGATTCAATTAAGTTAATTGCGTCTTGAACTTTATATATATTTTTTGTATCGTCACAATGCACGTAAACGTAACCATTTTGACCGATAATAATGTTACATCCAGATTCGTCTTTCAATGTATTGATCATACTACCTTGTTTTCCGATGAGTCTAGGAATTAATCCCGAAGCCACATTAATTAAATGTCCGGAAGGTAATCTTCGGTAAAGTCGATCTTTGGCACTAACTTTAAATGTGCCATTTCGGTTACCAATTATTTCAACGAAAACTAAATCACCAACTGCGAAAAATTGTGCCATTTTTCCAGTTTCTATGAAAGATTGACTTCCTTCTCTAAGATCTAATTCACATTTTACTGGAACTCCAATATCCAGCGTCCATCCATAATTGTTCATGGAAACTACTTTCCCAATTATTTTATCGCCTAGTTTCGGCGCATATTTTTCAAAAATTGGAACAACTTTTACTACGTGTCCCTTATTACTTATTTTTCCAACTACTGTTGCAGTAATTGCTTCGCCATTCCGAACTGCCTTTCCCGAAGGAATATAACTCATCCCTTCTGCCAGAACTTGTCCCGGAACAACAATATCTTTATCTTTTACATATAATTTGTTTGCCATTTTATTCTTCTATTTCTGCTTCTCCATTAGTTAATTTGTTAATTAATGAGTATAAATTGCTTTTAGCACCACCGACAATTTCAAGTTCGATGTAAATTCCACCATCATTTTTCCATTCTTCTTTTTTCATTGAAGAACTATATTTATTTTTCAATGCGCTATAAGTTGAACCCGCAAATTTTGCAGGGATAGTAATTTTCAGTTTCATTTTATCAAATGAAAGAGGAAGTATAGTCATAATTGATTTGATAATTTTTTGTGTTTGTGCATCAATATTTTCAGAAATATCGACTTTAATTTTTAATTCATCCATTGCTAATTCAATTCTTCGTCGCGGATGAGGTGAACCAGATTTTGGATCTACTGAATTTTGATGAATATGTTCAATAATTCTATTTCTCCGAGTTTCTATTAATTTTTTTCTTTGATCAGAAGTTAAATGAAGTTCTCCGTCTCGAATTACCTTTGCAACTGGAGTTTCACCTAAAATAGATTTGACTTTATATTCAGATGCCTTTAGACCTTTATTTGCATTTTCAAAAACAGTTTGACTTTGAACAAATTCAGTAATTTTAATTTCATTACCTAATCTAAAATCAAGTGCTTTATCTACATCTGAAATTACAACTTCAAAATTTTCTCCACCCTTCTTCAGGCGTGCGAGTGTAAATGAAACTTTCTCTTTATCGTATGTTCTATTTTGCATTAATCTTTTTTATTCGGAGCAATCTTTATTCCAGTTGTATTCGAGATCAAAATTTGAACTCGAGATTTTCTGTATTCTTTTCCAAGAATTTTAGTGTAAACGGTATTAACTAATTTAAGTCCATCTTGAATACTCATATCCATTTTCCAATTTTTTTCAAGTAATTTGTTTGCTTCTACTGCACTATTTCCGATTGCTTTAGCATTATATTTGAAATAAATACCTGCAGGTTCAGTAGAAAAAAGTTGTGGACCGCTATCAGTCATTCCACCCACTAAAAGTGATACTCCGAAAGGTCTTATACCTCCGTACTGCGTAAAACTCTGACAAATGTCAGATATAAATTTGACAAGTTCTTCTGGATTTATTTCTTCCCCATAAGTTAATTTGTGTTCTTGTGCTTTCAATCTTGCCCGTTTAAGCAAAACTCGTGCATCACCAATATAACCTGCGGGAGTCATAATAATATTTGAATTAACTTCTTCAATTTTTGAAATTGAGTCTGCAACCAAAAGCGGATCTACTCGGTGTGTGTCTGCAGCCAAAATAACTCCTTCTTTTGTAGTTACTCCTAAAATAAGGGAACCTGCATCAATAGCTTTCTTTGCATATTCTACTTGTAATATTCGGCCGTCCGGACTAAAAACTGTGATCGCTCGATCATAACCCATAACTTGATTTGGTACAAATTGCATCTCTTCTTTTTCCTCAGTTAATAAATTTATATACTAAGTCTTTTTAAATGTTTCAATATGAAGTTTGTTCAGCATTCCACTGACTTTTAAAACATCGACTTTTGCATTTTTTGAACATAATTTTTTAATAAGCGTTAACGCGGCTTTAGTTTCATCTAAATATTTACTATTTGTTCGAATAACTCCGAGTTGAGATTTTTTATCAAAACTCATAAAATTAAGACCCGCTTTTCCAATTCCAAGTTCGCCCAGAAATCGTTTACAATCAAACATAATGTGTTTTTCTGCGTCAGTTTTTGAAAATTTTGAACTAGATTTTATTCTGAACAAAAGATAACGTGGATTTTCTTTAAGTGTGGGTAAGATCGGTTTCATAAATATAAAAAACAATGAAGATATTTATTTCTTTTCTCCACCAAGTCGAACTGCTTTTTGTTTGTTGTAAAAGTTAGTCCATTTAGTTTGAAGTGGTTTTCGTCCCAACTTCAGAAAATTTTTCAGTGCTTTTCCGTTTATGAAATATAAAACTCGACCACTATTTCGAATTAACATTCTACCTTTCCCTTTTGGAAGAGTTTTTCCAGTAAAGGAACAGTTAATCATTAGCTTCGACTCCTTCGTGCAGAACTTGCTTCAATTTCTGTTTGAGTTAACATGATAATGTCTCCAATTCGTGTTGGACCATAAACATTTCGTCTCATAATCTTACCTGAATCTTTTCCATCAAGAACTTTACATCGAACCAAAGTAACAACCTGTTTTGTACCTTCTTTGCCAATTAATTCCACAATTTCGGCAGGATATGCTTTGAGAAGCTTACCGCTAAGATCGGTATTTGAATCTTGTTTCTTTGTTTCTAATTTAGCCATTATTCAGTTTTTTTAACTTCAGCTTTCTTTTCAACCTTTTTTGCCGGTTCCGTTCCGTTCTTAGGCTTTTCTTCAGATTTTGTGTCTTTTGGTTTAGGTTCTTCTTTAAC
>Ga0209554_1000303_pt1 | contig 40967 bp, 42 predicted proteins | sample MarorgKNORR_S2LV_5_FD_188221 | JGI IMG/M metagenome (GOLD analysis project Ga0209554, IMG submission 188221) | Marine microbial communities from the Southern Atlantic Ocean, analyzing organic carbon cycling - Bottom_A/KNORR_S2/LV (SPAdes) (version 2) | ecosystem: Environmental > Aquatic > Marine... | reverse complement strand
TTCAAAGCCTAACACTTGTATAGTTGGCTACAACTCCATAGCATTCGACGATGAGTTTACACGTCATACCTTGTTTAGAAATTTTTTAGACCCCTATGCCTGGCATTGGAAAAATGGCAATACAAGATGGGACATTCTTAATGTTTCGCGTTTTTGCTATGCACTTAAAAAAGACAGCAGTTTAAGCTGGGTAGTAGACGATATCAATAAGCCTATTTTTAAGCTCGATAGATTGGCGCCAGCTAATGGTATTGAGCACTCTAACGCTCACGATGCGATGGCTGATGTATGCGCAACAATCGGCATTGCTAAAATCATTAAAGATAGTCAACCTCGGTTATTTGACTATGCACTTAGTTTACGTGACAAGAATGAGGTTAGTAAAAAAATTGAACTTTTCTCTCCGTTGCTCCATACTTCAGGAATTTATCCTGCTAAATTTTCTTGCACTCGCCTTACTGCTGCTCTCGCATACCATCCAGAATATAATGATCGTGCAATTGTTTTTGATCTCGAACAGGACCCGAGTTTGCTTGTGGAGTTAGATACAGATGAATTAAAAAAACTTCTTTTCACTAAGAAATTACCAAAGGGTGTAGAACGTCTGCAGATTAAAGAACTAATATTTAATAAAAGCCCGATGTTTGTACCAAATGTCTACAAACTCGAGCCTAAAATTATTGAACAACTTCAAATTGATATGGATAAGTGTATGCAGCATTTAGAGTACATTAAAGATAACCGAGTGCATATAGAAGAAAAAATTCAATCCATTTATAAAAAAGATTCTGATAGAGAACTAAGTATAGATGTTGACCAATCTCTTTATGACAATTTTATTAGCAATCAAGATAGAAAGATTTGCACTGAAATTCAACATCTTTCTTTAGATCAAATGAGCTCCTTTAAACCTAACTTTGAAGATAGAAAATTGTCAAAGTTATTTCTAAACTTTAAGGCTAGAAACTATCCAGAAACTTTGACAGAAGATGAGCAAGAGGACTGGTTTGAAATTGTTCAGTCTCGGGTTCAAAATGGCAAGAATGGTTATCTCTCTTTTGAACATTTCGAAAAGAGCCTCAACAAGTTAAAAGAAGTTAACCCAAAAAAATCTCATCTTTGGCAAGAGTTGGAAGAATACGCTAATAAATTGCTTTAAAGAGGTCACACTACTATTGAAAAACATGCAAACATTAAGTATAATATTCGCGCATAATTGCAATCAAAAAAGGTATAAATGAACGCAGAAACTCGAAGTGAAATGTTTAGCAGGCTGCTTACGCAAATTCCAAATCCAACCACTGAGCTAAACCACTCAACATCGTTTGAACTTCTGGTGGCAGTAACTCTTTCAGCTCAGGCTACAGACAAAAGCGTTAACCAGGTGACTGGTATTCTTTTTCCTCTCGCCAATACACCTGAATCTATCTATGAATTAGGTGAGAATAAGCTTCGTGACACCATTAAATCAATTGGCTTATTTAACTCAAAAGCCAAGCATATTATACAAACTTGCCGAATTTTAATCGACAAATACAACTCTCAGGTCCCAGAAACGCGAAAAGAGCTTGAGGCACTTCCTGGTGTTGGTCGAAAGACAGCTAACGTAGTTCTAAATACCGCTTTTGGGCAACCTACTATTGCTGTAGATACGCACATCTATCGAGTCGCGAATCGTACTGCCATCGCCTCTGGAAAAACAGTGCTTGAAGTTGAGAAAAAGTTAATTAAATTTATCCCAGATGAATTTAAAGTTCCGGCACATCATTTAATGATTCTTCATGGAAGATACGTCTGTAAAGCTCGCTCTCCGCATTGTCCAGATTGTACTTTGCTTGACTTGTGTGAATACGAAGAGAAAAACATATAGCGATATGACCACTCACTGTGTTTTCTCAAGATAGAAAAAAGCAGAGAGAGTTCTTAGCTAAGTCGTGGCAAAAATACACCAGTAATAAACCTTTAGAGCCACTGGAAAAACAGCTGGTATCAATCATAGAAATTCATCCAGAATATCATGATCTTATTGGTAATATTGACTCTGAGTACTTTCCTGAGCAAGGTGAGGTTAATCCATTTCTTCACATTAACTTACATTTGGCACTAAGAGATCAATTATCTATTAATCAGCCCAAGGGTGTAAGAGAGGTCCATCAAAAGCTTACCGATCATTACAAAGATCCACATGTAGTAGAGCATTTAATGATGGAATGTATTGCAGAAATGATATATATATCACAGAAAAATAATACAACTATAGATCAAGAAAGTTATTTAAACTGCATTACAAGTCTAACCACTAAGTAATAATGAGTATTGAGCAACATATAGAATCCCACCTTGGTTGCAAAGTCAGTGATAAAAAAATAATCTCTACTGGTGAAACTTCCTCTTTTAAGATATTAACAAGCACTGGCTTAAGTATTTTTGCAAAATATCAAGACATTGAAAATAATAATTTAATTAACCAAGCAAGTGAGCTTGTTTTATTAAGCGAAAGTATGAACACACCAAAAGTACTTGGATTTTCAAAGAACTGCTTGCTACTCGAATGGATAGAAACAAGTCGCAACAGTAACCATCAAGCAGAAATTGGAAAAGTTCTGGCAAATCTTCATAAGCATACTAATCAATACTTTGGATTCGATTATGACAATACAATAGGTGAAATGCCGCAATATAATGCAGCAAACCAATCAATAACCTCCTGGAGTTATTTTTTCTGGGAATACAGACTATTTTTTCAAATTAAATATGCCTTAAAAAATAACTTAATTAGCAGCAAGGAATATAAAAAATTACTTTTAATCAAGTCAAAACTCGAAAATCTCTTGACTATTTCAATAAAACCTTCACTATTACATGGAGACTTTTGGTCTGGAAATGTAATAATTGGTCGAAATAGTCCAGTATTTATAGATACATCTTGCTATTATGGCCATAGTGAAGCAGATTTAGCTTTAACATATATGTTTGGAGGCTTTAGCAATGATTTTTACAGATCATATGAAGTTTATAGTCCATTAGAGTCAGGATATGAACAAAGAAAACAAATTTATATGCTCTACCATTATCTTAATCACCTAAATATATTTGGCCGCTCATACCATCCAGGTGTATTAAGTTGTACTAACCAAATATTAGATTCCTAAGATTAAGCCCAATTGGTAAAGTTTTTTAGCAACTGGAGTCCATCATTTTGTGATTTTTCAGGATGGAACTGTACTGCAAACAATTTATCTTTAGCGATAGCAGAAGTAAAGTTTTCACCATAATTTGTAGTACCAGTCACACAACTAGAATCAATTTCTTTAACAAAATAGCTGTGTACGCTATAAAATCTAGAATTATCATCAATATTATTCCAAAGTGGGTGATTTCTTATCTGTCTAACTTTATTCCAGCCCATATGTGGTATTTTAAGTTCATTATTTTTAAACTTTAACACCTCTCCTGGTATTATTGATAAGCCATCAGTACCATTATTTTCTTCACTATGATCAAATAATAGCTGTAATCCTAAGCAAATTCCGAGAAAAGGTTTTTCTTTAGATGCAACTTTAATAACTTCGATTAAATTATTTTCTTGAAGTGCCTCCATGCAGGCTCCCATTGCGCCTTGTCCTGGAAATACCACACGATCAGAGTCGTTAATTATTTGTGAATCATTTGTAAGAACACAGTGGTCATTTGGCGCAACAAACTCGAGCGCCTTCTGTACGGAACGGACATTGCCCATACCATAATCAACAATTGCAATTGTTTGCACGTTGCCTTATCCTTATTTTAATTTCAATTAAAGCGAGCCTTTAGTTGAAGGAATGACATCTAACTGCCGATCGTCAGGCGTCACTGCCATTCGAAGAGCTCTCCCGAATGCCTTAAAAACTGTTTCTGCTTGGTGATGTGAGTTGACACCCTTGAAATTGTCAATATGAAGGGTGACTAATGCGTGATTAACAAAACCTTGGAAAAATTCTTTAATTAAATCTACGTCAAATGTACCCACTCTATCCCTAGTGAAATTGACATCTAAATCAAGTCCTGGTCGTCCTGATAAATCAATAACAACTCTTGATAAAGCTTCGTCGAGTGGTACATATGAATGACCATAACGCGTTAAACCTTTTTTATCACCAACGGCTTGAAAGAAAGCCTGTCCGATAGTGATGCCAATATCTTCAACTGTGTGATGGTCATCTATTTCAGTATCACCATCACATTTAATGGTTAAATCCATCAAACCATGTCTTGCAATCTGGTCTAGCATATGATCTAAAAAGGGCACTCCAGTATCTATATCAGCGATACCACTACCATATAGCTCCAAGCTAACTTTTACGTTAGTCTCATTGGTTTTTCGCTCTTTTGTAATCATAGGCGAATTTTAGCTTAAGCTAAATAGTCTTTGACGAGTATTTCAGCTATTTGAATTGTATTAAGAGCTGCACCTTTCCTAATATTATCTGACACCACCCACAAATTAAGACCTCTTTCATGACTGATATCTTCTCGAATACGGCTCACAAAGATAGCATCTTTGTTTGTTGCCTCTGTAAAAGGGGTAGCATAGCCTCCATCACTTCTATCATCCATGACTGTTACACCGTCTGCTTTTTCAAGTAAGTCACGAGCATCTTTGGCAGTAATTTTTCGCTTTGTTTCGATATGCACAGCTTCAGAGTGGCCATATACAACAGGAATTCTAACTGCAGTAGGATTAACAAGAAGGTTTTCATCTTCAAAAATCTTCTGAGTCTCCCAAACCATTTTCATCTCTTCCTTGGTATAGCCATTATCTTGAAAAACATCGATATGGGGTATAGCATTGAAAGCAATTTGCTTTGTATAAACATCAATTTCAATATCTTTCCCATTTAATAAGTTAGCTGTTTGATTTGTAAGCTCAGTGATAGCTTCCTTTCCACTGCCAGAAACTGCTTGATAGGTTGCTACATTAATTCTATCTATTCCAACAGCATCATATATTGGCTTTAAAGCTACCACCATCTGTATTGTAGAGCAGTTTGGATTAGCAATAATGTTGCGATTAGTGTAATCAGCAATAGCGTGAGGATTTACCTCTGGCACAACTAGAGGCACATCTTCGTCACGACGAAAATGGGATGTATTGTCAATAACAACACATCCTGTTACTGTTGCTATTGGTGCATATTTTGCAGAAATATCACTGCCAGCAGAAAACAAACCAATTTGTACTTTAGAAAAATCAAAACTATCTAGGTCTTCAACTACCCAAGACTTACCCTGACACTTTACTTTACTTCCAGCTGATCGTTTTGATGCCAAAGGGTATAAATTATTGATGGGAAAATTTCTTTGATCTAAAATTGAGATCAATGTCTCACCAACTGCACCTGTCGCACCGACAATAGCAACGTCATATTTTTTGCTCATAATGGGCTAGGTATTACTAAAAAATATAGATTATACAAAGGACTAGAGTTAATAAGCATAGATTTACTCAATTATTCAGAATAAATAATTCACTTAAATGCACTAATTTTTCCTCAATCACGGAAGTCGCCATGGCATCTCACCTGTATTAAATGTAGCAGTATATAATTCAAACCAAGTTTCGAGATCCATATTAAAACTCATAGCATCTGAAATTTTGGCTATCCTTTCTAGATTATTTGTCCCCATCACCGGGCAAATCTTCGCAGGATGAGCTAAGAGCCATGCAACTGCAACTGCCGCCCTATCAACATTGTGAAAAGATGCAACTTTATCCAGAACTAAGCCAAGTTCACCTGTATTTTTCATTAATGATCCACCACCAAGAGGTGACCAGGCCATTACCGTAGTAGATCGCTCCTGATGAAAAATTAAATCACCATTTGTAAAAGCATCGTTTGCAGTTAAAGAAAGCTCTATTTGATTTGTGACTAACTGAGTATTCGTTCCAGACTGCAATAAGTTGAAATCCCATGGCTTAAAGTTTGAAACACCAACCTCTCTAACTTTTCCAGATGAAACAAGGTCATCAAGAGCCCTGCCAGTTTCATTATGATCCATAAAAGGGTTTTGTCGATGAATCAAAAGTAAATCTATATAGTCTGTTGACATGTTTTTTAATGACGCTTCAACTGATTCATTAATATGCTCTCTAGAGGTGTCATAATGACTAACTGATATATTTGAATATCTATCAGATGGATTAACAATGCCGCACTTGGTGACAATTTCAATCCTATTTCTTAATCCTGGATTTGCTTTAATAACATTTCCAAATAATGCTTCAGCATTATATGAACCATAGACTGCTGCTTGATCAAATGTCGTAATGCCTTGGTCTAGGCATGAATTTATTTTGTCATCAATATGTTTAATAGAGGTGTCAGTATCATCAGCTAATCGCCACATACCGTAAATAATTCTACTTAAGTTAGTTGAATTTGATAAATCTACACGTTCCATATTAATTCCAAATAGTAAAAAGATCCTAGACAGAATTTTCAACATCAATATATTGATGTTGCATCTGAAAAGTTTCGCTCAAATGACTGCATAATGCCTGAATACCTAAACGCTCTGTTGCATGATGACCTGCAGAGATAAAAGTCATGTTGTTTTCTTCTGCCGCTGCAGGTGTTTGTTCTGATACCTCGCCACTCAAATATAGATCAACACTCAGCTCAATGGCATCAGTGATAAACCCTTGAGCCGCGCCCGTACACCATGCAATTCTTTGGATTTTTTCTGATTTCTTTCCGAAAACTTGAGGTGTCCTACCCAGTCTTTCTTCTATTAGTGCTGAAAAATCACTCAAGTTTGTATTTAACTCGCCCTGCCAAATCAGACTATCACTGACAGGAGTCATATTTTGTATACCTAGTCGTTTTCCAAGTTGTACGTTATTTCCAATCTCTGGATGTGCATCTAATGGAAGATGGTAACCAAAAAGATTAATATTATGAGACAACAATAAGGAAACCTTTCGGCGCTTAGAACCGGTAATAGTTTGCCCTTCATTCTTCCAAAAAATACCGTGATGAACGAAAATAGCGTCTGCTTTTTCATCAATAGCACGCTCAATGAGAGCTAAATTAGCACTTACGCCACTAACTATCTTGTTGATATTCTCAACACCTTCAACCTGTAAACCGTTTGGACCATAATCTTCAAACGCTACTACATTAAGATAGTCGTGACAATAATTATTTAATTCCCTCCGATTAACCATAATAGCTTTTTATTTGCTCAAGAAATTCGTTGTTTTCACTTGGATCACCTACAGTCACACGAATACAATTTGATAGTTGTGGATTCATAGCAAAACTCTTAACCAAAATTCCATTGGCTTTTAGGAATTCAAATAACACTTTTGCATCATCAACTTTAATTAATAGAAAATTCGCCTGAGATGGGAAAACTTTAAGACTAGCCATTGCTGTTAATTCGTCAAAAAGACGTTGCCTTTCATTAATAATAATATTGGCATTAGCAACAATGCGGTCTTTTCCCTTAAGTAGAAATTTAGCACTCGCCTGAGTTAGGTTATTAATGTTATATGGAAGTCTTAATTTGTCTAACTCTCTAATAGTATCCTGACTACCAATAAGTAATCCAAGTCTGAGGCCTGCAAAACCTATCTTAGAAATTGTTCTAAGTAGCACTAGATTTGGGTAATTTGCGACTTCATTTAGGAAACTGTCTTCTGAATAAGCATAATAAGCCTCATCAACCACAACCAAAGCTTCACTTTCGTTGATGATTGTATGAATTGATTCACGATCAAAAGCATTACCTGTAGGGTTGTTAGGATAAGCAATAAAGATTAGTTTTGGCTGAGTTCTTTTAATTTCATTGAGGGTACCATCTAGATTGATTTCAAAATTATCATCTAACAAAACCCCTTGGTAATTTAGTCGAGTAAATTTTGCTATCATTTCGTACATAACAAAACTTGGTTCAACACTCAAAATAGTATCGTCAGTTTCACAAGCAAGGGCCATCAACTGAATCAATTCATCTGAACCATTTCCAAGCAAAACTCCAAGCTCATTAGGTATATCCATAAGTGACCTAAGGGTTTGCTGTACTTCTTCAGCACCTGGATTAGGGTAACGGTTTAATACGGCCTCTGACAAATAAGTTAGATAAGGTTTCATCAAATCTTTAGGTACAAGAAAAGGGCTCTCCATAGCATCAAGTTTTATCATATTTTCTGACTTCGGTACATGATAAGCTTTGATATTCTGGATATCTGATCTTAACCATTTATTAATAAACGTCATATTATTTTGGCAAGGTTCGATTGGGATGATATTGCATTTTACCCAGCTTTTTTGCACTCAATAAAGTTTGATAAGTATAGTCAAGCGCTCTTTTACAAGCAATTTTAACTGGCACATCTGAAGCAATTAGTGCACTTATTGCACTCGAGAGAGTGCAACCTGATCCATGATATTTCCCCGGTAATTTTTTGTAGGGAAATTGACCCACTAATTCGGAGTGATGATATAAACGATGCTCAATATCAACCTCAGAGTTATCAGCTGTTGTCACTAGAATCCAAGGACAGTCAAGACTTGAAACAGCTGATTGCTCGTCAAGGCCTGGTGCTAGGCGACTTAATTCTGTTAAGTTAGGTGTCAAAATTGTGACAAGTGGAATAAGCTCGTTCCTCATAACATTAATTACATCTTCATCCAAGAGCGCCTCATCATTTCCAGATGTTATGACTGGATCAAGGATAATAGACAGCTCTGGTCTAGTATTCAGTAATTTAATTATTGTTTTGATTTGTCCTAAGGAACCCAATAATCCAATCTTAACTGTTTGGAAGGCTATATCCTCACTAAGGGCTTGAAACTGAGCTTCTATAAGAGTTTGGTTCGTTGTTTCAACAAGTTTTACTTCCTGGCTGTTCTGGACAGTAAGCGTTGTAATAATTGGCAGTGATGTCATGCCAAACTGATTAATCGTCTCAATGTCTGCAACGATACCAGCTGCACCACTTGGATCAAGCCCAGAAAATAATAAAACAGTATCGGCTGAAAGCCTAGTCACTGCCTACTGAGATTCTTTTTGAATAAGATAATCAACCACCTCAAAGATCTTCTTCTGACTTCCTGCATGGGTAGCATCAACCAAATACTTACCATTAACAATAAAGGTAGGAACACCTTGAATACGATATTTATAGGTATTGGCTTTTGCTTTATTAAGATTCACTTGAACTGAAAAGGATTCGTACGTTGCATTCGCTTTTTCTTCTTGCACACCATTCACAGCAAGCCAGGTGACAAAATCTTGTTGATTAGAGAACTTTAATTTCTGACGATGGATTGCATCAAATAGTGAGCCGTGCAATCTCTCCAGCTCACCTAACTGTTGTAGCACGTAATAGAAGTTAGCACCATACTCCCATCCAGGAAAAACTGCTGGCTGACGAACAAATTGTGCAGAACTATTCATTGTTTGTAACCAATTATTGACCAAAGGCTCAATGCTATAACAATGCGGACAGAAATACCAAAAAAGCTCTCTGACTTCAACCTGATCTCCTGTTTCAGTTTTGACAGACTTATCAAAAATGACATAATCTTCGCCAGCAACATACTCAGCTTGAGTTGTATTTGTAAAAAAAACAAAAGCTGAGATAACAATAAGCGTAGAAAGGGCAGTTAATTTTTTCATCGTAGTAGTCATTTATTCAAAAAGTTTTTCAACATTATACTGCCTCAAATTATAATCCTGCTTAGATTGAAATGTTTTCCAAAGATTTTGATATGAAGTACCTTCTAGTGGATGAATTGCTTCTGGGTTAAGTTCAGCAAGAGGTGCCAACACAAATGCATATTTTAATATGTCTTTACGTGGGACATTTAAAGTTTCATCTATAATTCCGCCATAAAGAACGAGATCAAGATCAATCATTCTCGATGAGAATTTTGGCAAAGAGCGATCTCTACCTAAAGAATTCTCTATATCACGCAAAATATCTACTACTTGGTTACTTGTCTTGAGTGTGGTGATATTCACCCCAACATTATAAAAATCATTTCCTTTAAAGCCTTCAGAAGGGCTTTCAAAAAGTGATGATAATACAATCTCTGAAAAATACTGTTCAAGAGCCTTGATGGCAAGACGAATATTAGTTCGCCTATTTTGGTTTGAACCAATATTTAGGTGCACTATGCTCATTATTCCATGGTTCTTTCAATAATAACACCAACGCCCTCTGCGCCAGTTATAGCCTCACCTTTGTTAAGTTTTAATTTGACCCACTGAACACCAAATTCTTTGATAATTATTTGGCAAATCTCTTCAGCTAAAGTTTCAACTAACTGAAACTCAGAATCACCCACAAAGCTGCATAGACGTTTGCAGATATCCTTGTAATTTAAGGCCTGATTAATATGATCAGTGCTCGCTGCAGTTGATATATCCGCAGACATTTCAATATCCAGTACAATTTCTTGGCGAATCTTTCTCTCCCAATCATAAATACCAATCACGGTATCAATTTTGAGGCCTTGTATAAAAACAGTATCCATAGTAAATTTAAAAAATAACAAAGCTATTATGATACCTTTGAGGTTTTGTTTGAACGCTACAAATATATGATTTGATTGATATAATTTGTTTTTTGATCTTAATGAACTTTGTACAGGTAGACAATTAGGAGAAATTTTTGAAATGGTTGATTCATATTTTTGGCTTTTGATAGTAAGTTACTTGATTGGCTCTATATCTAGTGCGGTTATTATCTGTAAGGCTTTAGGCTTACCAGACCCTAGAACTCAAGGTTCAAAAAATCCTGGGGCTACCAATGTTCTTAGGTTGGGAGGAAAGAAGACAGCTGCATTTGTTCTTTTATTTGATGGCTTAAAGGGTGCATTCCCTGTCTTTATTGTGGACTATCATGGATTTGGATTAATTGCATTAACATTAACTGCACTTTGCGCTTTTTTAGGCCACATCTTTCCAGTGTTTTTTCGCTTCAGAGGTGGTAAAGGTGTTGCAACTTATCTTGGCGGGCTTATAGCGATTAACTTTTTAGCGGGTTTGATTTTTTCCCTTATTTGGTTACTGGTCGCTAAAGTTTTAAAGATTTCTTCCTTAGCAGCATTAATAGCCACCGCACTTTCGCCTTTTTATTTCTATTTAATAACCGGCGATCTGAAGTCAACTCTCATAATTGGCTTAATCAGTTTGCTTATTTTTTATACTCACCGAGGTAACATTAAAAGACTAATTAATAAAGACGAAGATGTCATTCAGTCTTGATACTTACTCCTCTGTTTAGAAGATAATTGGCAATCAAGGCCAACAAAAGAATCATCACCAGGGGCACCATAAAAGCTTTCCAAAGCTCAATAGAACCTATACCCAAGAATCCAAGTCTAAAAGTATCCATCATATAAAAGATGGGATTAAAGGTAGATAGCCCCCTCCAAAAACTCGGCAATATATCAATACTATAAAACATGCCTCCTAAATAAGTTAACGGCAATAGAACAAAATTAGGAATGATTGCAACGTCATCGAAAGTCCTAGCAAAAACGCCATTAATAAAACCAGCTAGGGAAAACATTACGGAGGTTAGAAAGAATGTGGCTATCAAAATAGAGAAACTGTAGGGCCTAATCTCTACAAAAAAAGAAATGGTAAAGGTAACCGCAAGTCCAACACAGAAACCTCTTGCTACACCTCCGCTTATATATCCCATTAGAATAATCCAGTTAGGAGTAGGAGAGACTAGTAACTCTTCAAAACTATTGTTATATTTAGTCATAAAGAATGAAGAAACAGTATTAGAGTAGGACTGCATAATGACAGTCATAAGGATAATTCCTGGAACAATGAAATGTAGGTAGTCAATACCTTGCATTTGACCAATCCTGCTACCCATTAGTCCACCAAATATAAGTAAATAGAGTGAGGTTGTAATAACTGGAGGAATGATAGTTTGAATCCAAATACGTGAAAACCTAAGAACCTCCTTAACTACAATTGTTTTATATGCAATCCACATAATATCTAACCTAGTTGGTAAGTGATAAAAACAACGCTTCAAGTCGATTTTGTGCGCTACGCAGATGAGAAACATTGATATTTTGAGTTGACAATGCAAGAACTACGTCAGAAATCGAAGTCGATTCACCCTGGAACACTTGTAAAGTATGGTCATCTATTATTTCGCAGTTACAATTTTCAATAGCGATATTTTCTGGCAATTTGTCAATACTTTCAATAATTAACACTTGATGTTTTGCTTTTAAAAGGAGTTTTTTCATGTTTGACTGCTCAATCAATTCACCTTTATCTAAAATTGCTATATTGCGACACAATGATTCAGCTTCTTCTAAATAATGGGTCGTCAAAATAATCGTCACACCCTCTTTGTTTAGTTGTTTTAAATAAAGCCACATTGATTGTCGTATCTCAACATCTACACCAGCTGTTGGTTCATCCAAAATTAATATTTCGGGCTCATGCATTAATGCTCTTGCAAGCATTAGGCGTCTCTTCATTCCGCCAGATAAAGACTGTGCAACATCAAAACGTCTATCCCATAGTTCCATTTTTTTTAGCAACTTTTCTGCTTGAATTTTAGCTTCAGTTCGAGCTATACCAAAATAACCGGCCTGGTTAATCAAAATCTCGATATTTGGTTCATGGGGATTGAAGTTAAATTCTTGGGGCATCAATCCGATCATTCCCTTAATCTTATTGACATGCGCTTTTTGGTCAAGTCCATTAATTTCAACTGACCCAGAAGTACTTTTTAAGAGTCCACATATAATTCCTATTGCGGTTGTTTTTCCAGCACCATTTGAGCCTAGAAGTGCAAAAAAATCACCCTTTTCCACTTTAAGATTTACCCCTATAAGGGCCTTCAATTGATTTGAATAGGTTTTAGTTAATTTTTCTGTAGACAATGCTAACGCCATAAATACAACCTAAATTGAAAGCAATAAAGAGTGGGTTTTTTAGAAAATGATTTAAGATTTTAGTATGAGAAATTATTTTAACATTGATTGCTCTTATTAAGCTAATTTTGGGATAATTACGAAGTTCAAATAATAAACTAATTATTTAATCTATATGTCTACCACAAAAAATGTTAATTTGCCTGATATTGGTGATCTTGACTCTGTTGATGTTATCGAGATATTGGTTAAAATTGGCGACCTTGTCAAAGAAAATGATAGCATTATTACGCTAGAAACTGACAAGGCTACAATGGAAATTCCTGCTCCCTTCTCAGGTAGGGTAACTAATCTAGCAATTAAGGTGGGTGACAAAGTAACTCATGGTGATCTTATTCTCACTGTTGAAAGTGACTCCGAACCCGCCGAGATTGAATCAGAACCTTCTGTGAAATCAAAAGAACCAGAGGTTAGTCTTGAGGATTCAACGCCAGCTAAAGATAAGCCAAATAAACTTGATCAAAAGAAAGAAGAAATCTCTTTAGATACTGAACCCGACTCTCATGCCTCACCCTCCATCAGAAAGCTTGCTCGTGAACTGGGCGTCAGTTTATCCAAAATTAGTGGTTCCGGTCAAAAAGGAAGAATCCTTGCAGAAGATTTAAAGTCTTATGTCAAACAAATCGTAACTACTGGAAACATTGATGATGAGGTGGAAATAATACCGCTCTCGAGAATTAAGAAAATATCAGGAAAGCACCTAACACACTGCTGGACAACCATACCTCATGTTACTCAATTTGACGAAGTTAATATTGAACAAATGGAGCAATTTCGTCAACATCAAAAAGAGAGAAACATTAAGTTGAGTCCTTTAGTTTTTATAATGAAAGCTGTTGTTCAAGTTCTAAAAAATCATCCAAACTTTAACGCTTCACTAGATAAAAATGGTGAGAATCTTGTAATCAAAAAATATTTTAATCTCGGGATTGCTGTCGATACTCCTAATGGTTTAGTTGTACCAGTGGTTCGAGATGTTGGCAAAAAATCATTAATTGAGCTTGCTAAAGAGCTGAAAGAGACATCTGAAAGGGCGAGAGAAGGGTTATTAAAACCGGAAGAGATGAGAGATGCAGGCTTTACCATCTCAAGCCTAGGGGGTATTGGCGGAACCCAGTTTACACCCATTATAAATTCTCCAGAGGTTGCGATATTGGGTGTCTCTCGAACACAGATTAAACCAATATGGAATGGAGAGTCTTTTGAACCTGCCACAATGCTTCCACTCGCACTTTCATATGACCATAGAGTCATTGATGGTGCCGAAGGTGCAAGATTCATGGCAGACCTCAACCAAGTTCTTAGAAATATTACGGAGATGTTATTATGATTAAAACACAAGTTTTAGTTATTGGCTCTGGCCCTGGAGGCTATACTGCTGCATTCCGTGCTGCGGATCTGGGCAAGGAGGTTGTTTTAGTTGAGAATCATGACAATTTAGGCGGTGTTTGCTTAAATGTTGGCTGTATTCCTTCAAAATCTCTTCTTCATACCGCTCAGGTCATCAATGAAGCTAAGTCTGCTAATCAACTTGGTATAAATTTTGAAAGTCCAAAAATTGATATTAAGGGTGTTCGGAAAAATAAGGAAAATACAGTTAACAAACTAACTGGTGGCATTAAGGTACTTGCAAAAGCCAGAAAAGTAAAGGTGCTGACTGGTTATGCAAAATTTCTCTCTACTAATCAAGTTAGCCTTGGAGGGACTGATGAAATTATTGAATTCGAACATTGTGTCATTGCTGCCGGGTCAAGGGTAACTAAATTACCAATATTTCCATTTGAAGATGAACGAGTTATGGACTCTACAGATGCACTATTACTAGAAGATATACCAAAAAGACTGCTTATAGTGGGTGGCGGTATTATTGGTCTTGAAATGGCAACAATTTACGACGCATTGGGTAGTGAAATTACAATTGTTGAATTGTGTGAACAACTTATCCCGACTGCAGATAAAGATATTATTAATCCACTCTTTAAGCGTATCAAAAAAATCTATTCAAACATTTTTCTGAATACTAAAGTCACTAAAATTACAGCCATCAAAAAAGGAATTAAAGTTAGTTTTGAAGGTAAAGATGCACCTGAAACAGATACCTTTGATAAGGTTTTAGTGTCAATAGGTCGTTCACCAAATGGACATTTATTAGATGCTGAAAAAGCAGGTGTCGATATAGATAAAGATGGCTTTATTGTAACAAATAGACAGATGAAAACTAATGTAGATAACATATTTGCTATTGGAGATATTGTAGGTCAACCAATGTTGGCCCATAAGGCTACCCACGAGGCTAAGGTTGCTGCGGAGGTAATTTGTGGTCAAAAGTCTGGCTTTGATGCTCTTACAATTCCTTCAGTGGCTTATACAGACCCTGAAGTCGCATGGACTGGCAAAACAGAGAAAGAACTAACAACAGAAGGTATCAAGTTTAAAAAAGGAGTATTCCCTTGGGCTGCCTCAGGTAGAAATTTGAGTATAGGAAGAAGTGAAGGCATTACTAAAGGTTTGTTTGATTCTGAAACGGGCAAGATCCTTGGCATGGGCATTTGTGGAACAAATGCTGGTGAGTTAATATCAGAAGCTAGTCTTGCTATCGAAATGGGTTGTGATATGAGTGACATTGCACTGACAGTACATGCTCACCCAACACTTTCAGAAACAACTGCTTTTGCTGCTGAAATGGCAGAAGGCACTATTACAGACCTAATGCCACAAAAAAATAAAAAATAGATAATAAGTATGGACATTAAGCAAGCAAGAAAAAATGTTATTGAACAGCAAATAAGGCCTTGGGGTGGTCTGAATGTTCGCGCAAACCAAGCATTAAGTGACACCCCCAGAGAAAACTTTGTGCCAGAAGAATATTTAAACTTGGTCTTTGCAGATATTGAAGTCCCGCTGATCGATGGCGCAAAGATGTTCTCACCGAAGATAGAAGGTAGGATTCTAGATAGTCTTGATATTCAGGGTCACGAAACTGTTCTCGAGATTGGAACAGGTAGCGGTTATTTCACTTCTGTACTTGCAAAACTTTCTCAATCAGTTGTAACTATAGAACTCGACGAACAATTAAGTGGATCAGCTCAAAATAAAATCAAAGATCTCAATCTGAACAATATTACTTTCATAAATGATGATGCATTAGCATACAATTTTGACAACGAACAATACGATACAATTGTTGTTGGTTGTGCTCTGCCAAATAAAAACGAGAGCTTTTTTCGCTTACTTAAACCAGGCGGCAAACTATTTATGGTGGTAGGCGCAATAAACCAAATGCAAGCAACACTTGTTCAACGAACCAATGAAAATGAGTGGCAATCAAAATCACTTTTTGAAACACATCTAGACTACATGAAAGGCGCAGAACCCTCAGTAAAATTTGCTTTTTAGGCAAATCTATGTGATATGTTGAATTCCTTTTTCAACCTCTTAATAAAAAAGCCAGCTTGGTCATTAGTTCTATTGCTAATTGTTATAGTAACAACACTATCACAAATTCAATACTTTTCTCTTGATGCTTCATCAGATTCCCTTTCTCTAGAGGGAGACGATAACCTTGAGCTCTATTTTGAAACACAAAAGACTTTCGGTTCTGACGAGTCCCTCATTATCAGTTACACTGCAAAAAAGAGCATTATCAATGCTGATCAATTAGAACACCTTAGATCCTTTAGAGATAGCTTACTCGGAATTGAAGAAGTAGACTCTGTCATCTCGATACTAGATGTCACTTTATTTAAATCTCCACCACTCTCTCTAGTTGAGCTAGCCAGTGATGTAATTACTATTGATAACGGAAAAGCTGACATGTCTTTCGTTGAAAGTGAATTTCAATCCAGTCCAATTTATGCTAATAATCTGGTTAGTAAAGACCTTAGAACGACTGCGCTTTTAATCCCACTAAGCTCAACCGACCCAACAGTTATAGTCGATGATGAAATATTAAAAGGCACAATTACAAAGATACGCTCCACGATGGATGAATATCGCAATGATGCAAGTCTTTTCTTGGGCGGGGTGCCAATGATAAGAAACGATGTCATTGCCTATATAACAAGTGACCTGATTTTATTTAGTCTAGCGGTCGTTCTAATAATGTCAATTATTCTTGCGATCATTTTTCACAGTATAAGATGGGTTTTAATGCCAATTATGATTAGTGTGACCGGAGCACTCTTGATGACAGGGTTGATTGGAGCTATCGGATGGAAGGTTACAGTAATCTCTGCAAACTTTTTTTCTTTGTTACTTGTGATGACCCTTTCAGTCACAATTCATTTGGTGGTCCGATATAGAGAACTAGCCAAAAATAACCCAGAAGCTGAACTGAGTAATTTGATTATACAAACTCTGGAACAAATGATTAAGCCATGCTGGTTAACAACTATCACCACTATCGCAGCATTTGCCTCTCTTACTATGAGTAATGTTCGCCCCGTAATTGATTTTGGACTGATGATGAGTATCGGTGTCAGTATTGCCCTTTTGATCTCTTTTATTGCTTTTCCTATTTTAATGATTCTATTACCTAAACCAAAAGTTGACAACCATATTGACCAATTTCCAATGGTTCAGAAACTTGCAATTATTACCGATAAGTTTGGTAGACAGATCATTGTCGCCTTGATTTTAATTGTGCTTGTTTCTCTGTCAGGGGTAACCAAACTAAGTGTTGAAAATAGTTTTATAGATTACTTTAAAAAATCAACTGAAATCAACCAAGGACTTAATTTTATTGACCAAGAGTTGGGTGGGACTGTACCACTTGAAATTGTCTTCGATGACTTGGCAAGCGCTTACTGGGCAGACGAGGGTTTGAGAGAAGATATTCACCAAGTACATCAATATCTCGATAGTATCGATAGTGTAGGAAAAGTGCTCTCGATTGACACTTTCATGCAAGTACTCATAGAGTCTAATAATGGCAAGGCTCCTAATGGTTTTTTACTAATGATAGGTAAAAATCAAATGCCTGAATTTGCAAAGTCTCAGTTACTGAGACCACATATCTCTGATGAAACTGACCAATTAAGGTTTGTTGCTCGAATCAAAGAGACATACCCAACACTTGAAAGAAATGAGCTAATCAACGATATCAATAAAAAACTAGTCGAAAAGTTCGGCTTCAACCCTGAGAGTTTTCACTTTACTGGATCCTTTACTCTCTACAATAATCTACTTCAAAGTTTGTTTGATTCTCAAATCAAAACTATTGCGACCGTCTTTGTGATTATTTTTGTAATGTTTCTGTTTATTTTTAGATCCACGAGCCTTGCTCTGTTAGCAGTTATCCCCAACACAATTCCCTCTCTTTTAATTTTAGGTACCATGGGATTGGCTAATATTCCACTCGACTTAATGACAATAACGATTGCCGCCATAGCTATAGGAATAGGTATTGACAATGCTATTCACTACATTAACCGATTCCAAGTAGAGTTTGCTAAAGATAGTGACTATCTAGCATCAATGTATCGTACTCATGGCTCAATTGGTTTGGCAATTTTTTACACGGCAATAACGGTTTCGATTGGTTTTCTAGTATTGGTCTTATCGAACTTTATCCCGAGTATTTATTTTGGTATATTTATGGCAGTTGCTATGCTAAGTGCTGTTTTAGTCAACCTTACATTACTTCCAAAGCTCTTGATAATATTTAAACCAAAAATGAAGGATTAAAGGTCTATAAAATAAAAAACCCCACCTCGAATAAGAGAGCGGGGTTAGTCTACTAATTTAAAGGAGAGAAATAAGTTAAAAATAGTAGGTTTTAACTCAGCGGGGGTTTATACATAGAAAATATTCGTGATGTATATTTTTTATAATTTTTTTTCTAATAATAAAACATGTCCAAACAACACCAATTTGACGTACTCATTATAGGTTCCGGAGCGTCGGGTTTAATGAGCGCAATTCAGCTTTCAGAGAACTTGTCAATCGCACTTATCGCTAAGGACGAGATCCTAGAAGGCAGCTCTTACTATGCCCAAGGTGGTATTTCTGCTGTGCTTGACTCAGAAGATAATTTTAATTCTCATATTTCTGACACACTAAATACCGGTTTTAATATGGGTAATGAAGACAGTATTCGATTTATGGTTGAACAAGCTCCAATGGCAATTTCTTACCTTGAAAAGGCTGGCGTTAAGTTTTCTCAGCAAGAGGGTAATTATGATCTAACCATGGAGGGTGGACACAGTTCAAAACGTGTCGCACACGTGGCTGACAAAACTGGCCAGTCTGTTCAAACCAACCTACTAGCCCAAGTACAACAAAAACAAAACATTACTTTGTTTGAGCACTATTTGGCAGTTGATTTGCTTATTGATGGTAACACATGTAATGGTGCTTATGTTTTTGATAAAAAGTCACACCAGGTAATTTCATTTGTGTCTCATAAAACTATCTTAGCAACAGGTGGCGCCTCTAAATCATACCTTTACACCTCCAATCCAGATACCTCTACTGGCGATGGTATTGCTATGGCTTTTAGGGCAGGATGCGAAATTGTTAATATGGAATTTACCCAATTTCATCCAACTTGCCTTTTTCATCCGTATGCCAAATCATTTTTAATTTCTGAAACTCTGCGTGGTGAAGGCGCTAAACTCATACTTCCTAATGGAGACGAATTTATGCATAATTATGATGATCGCCTTGAACTCGCGCCTCGTGACATTGTTGCCAGGGCAATTGATCATGAAATGAAAATACACGGTTTTGATTGTGTTTACCTCGATATCTCTTTTAAGGACAGCAACTGGATTTCAGAGCGCTTTCCTACTATTACTAAGCGCTGCTATGCTTTGGGGATTGATATTTGTAGTAAACCCATTCCTGTTGTACCGGCCGCTCACTATACCTGTGGCGGTGTGAATACAAAACTTAATGCACAATCTAATATTGATAACCTATATGCAGTAGGTGAGGTTGCTCATACTGGTGTTCATGGTGCCAATAGAATGGCTAGTAACTCGTTACTTGAATGTATTGTATTTGCTAAGTCTTGCGCTAAACACATCAACGAGAATTTTATCGGTAAGACGCTTCCAACTATCGATGATTGGGATGCATCCAGAGTAGAACCATCAAAAGAAAAGGTAGTAGTGACACATTTGTGGCATGAAGTCAGGCGCATTATGTGGAATTTCGTTGGTATTGTTAGAAGTGATAGACGCCTTAAATCAGCTCATCACCGACTTCAACAAATTCACAAAGAAGTGAATGATTATTACCAGATTTATACAATTACAGACGATTTGATAGAACTTAGAAATCTAGTTCAAACATCAAAAATAATTGTAGAGTCTGCTTTATCAAGAAAAGAAAGTAGAGGGCTACACTTCAATCAGGACTACCCAAAACAACTAGATAAAGCACACAACAGTGTTATCATTAAATCATGATTTTAAACATATTAAAGTATCCTGATAAAAGATTAAGAACTACTGCTAAGCCCGTTGTTAGTGTCGATGAAACTATTAAACAGCAAGTTAAGGATATGTTTGAAACTATGTATGAGGCTCCTGGAATCGGACTTGCTGCTACTCAGGTTAATTTTCATCAACGCATCATTGTCATTGATATCTCAGATCAGTGTAACGAACCGATTTGTTTAATTAATCCTGAAATCATTGAAAAATCAGGGGAAATTCAATGGGAAGAAGGTTGCCTGTCAGTGCCTGATTATTATGAAAATATCATAAGAGCTAATGACATAAAAGTTCAAGCCCTCAATCAACACGGCGAAACATTTGAACTTGAAGCTAGTGAAATGCTTTCTGTATGCATTCAACATGAGATCGATCATTTGAATGGGATTTTGTTTATTGACCATCTGTCTAAACTTAAACAAAAACGACTCAAGAAAAAAACCGCAAAGAAAGTAAGAAAGCTTTAAGATTTAATGAACATTGGACCACACCACCTCAACTCGAAAGTCTTACTTGCTCCAATGGCAGGAACCAGTGATAAGCCATTTAGAATAATGTGTAGAGAACAAGGTGCAGCCCTAACAACCTCTGAAATGGTTGTACTCCAAAAACACCTTCTTAACACAAACAAATCTAAACATCGACTAGACTTTAGTTCAGAAAAGTCGCCAATCAGTATTCAAATTGCTGGCTCCGAAGCTGAAGAGCTTGCTGAATCAGCCAGACAAGCTGTAGAATTTGGTGCCGATATTATCGACATTAATATGGGCTGTCCTGCCAAAAAAGTTTGTAACAAAGCTGCAGGTTCTGCACTAATGCAAAATGAAAAGCTAGTTGAAGATATTATTAAATCAGTCGTTAATGCGGTTGATATTCCAGTAACACTTAAGATGCGCACAGGCTGGAATGAAGAAAACAAAAATGCACCTACAATAGCTAAAATAGCTGAAGATTTTGGTATTAAAATGCTAGCAATTCATGGCAGAACTCGGGCACAAAAATATAATGGTCACGCCGAATATGACACTGTAAAAGAGATAGTTGAACTTGTCTCAATACCTGTTATTGCAAATGGCGACATCACCACCGCAGAGAAGGCTAAAAAAGTATTAGAGTTCACTGGAGCGGATGGCGTAATGTTAGGTCGTGCAACACAAGGAAACCCTTGGCTAGTTTGTCAAGTTAACCAATACTTGTCGACTGGCGAGAACTCCCAACCTCCAAAACTAGAGAAAAAAATATCCTTAATACTTAAGCATATTCGCAAGATTCATGAATTTTATGGCAATAAAATGGGAACACAGTTGTCCAGAAAGCATATTTTTTGGTATTCTATACACCTTGACCAAAAAAAAGGGACTGCTTTTTGGCCAAGCATTAATAGAGTGTCTGATCACTCTGAACAATATTTCAAATTTCACGATTTTTTGTATTCTTTATGAAACAAAGAGATTTACAAGACTGTATTAATGACAAACTTGAGAAATACTTCTCGGATTTGAACGGAGAGAAAGCAAACGGTGTATTCAAAATGGTCACCAATCAAGCTGAGTCCACTACCCTAAAATTTGTTCTCGACAAAGTCAATCAAAATCACAGTGAAGCTGCAAGAATTCTTGGCATTAATCGCGCCACCTTGAAGAAAAAAGTGGCTCTTTACAAACTGTAAGACATTATAATTAATTTCATTTATATTTCGCCATCTTAAAGCATATTAAATGTCTATAAAACGCGCCCTGATTAGTGTTTCCGATAAATCAGGAATTATTGAATTTGCTCAAAATCTTGCATCATTGAATATTGAAATTCTTTCGACTGGGGGGACTGCAAAACTTCTTAAAGAGAACAACATACCGGTAATAGAGATATCAGATTACACAGGCTATCCTGAGATGATGGCTGGTCGTGTCAAAACACTGAATCCAAAAATACATGGCGGTATTTTGGCACGAAGAGGAGTAGATGAGAAAGTAATGTCTGAAAATAAAATTAATCCTATCGATCTCGTCGTTGTTAATCTGTATCCATTTCAAGAAACTGTCTCAAGACCTGATTGTAGTATCGAAGAAGCGATTGAAAACATTGACATAGGTGGTCCTGCAATGTTACGTTCTAGTGCAAAAAATCACGCATCAGTGACAGTTGTGGTTGATAGTGCAGATTATCAATCAGTGCTCGATGAATTAAATACGTCTGGCGATACTTCACTACAAACAAGAAAAAAACTCGCCATTAATGCCTTTGAACATACGGCTCAATATGATGGTGCAATTGCCAACTACTTGGGTCGAGAAGATAATGGCTTTCCGAACACTTTAAATTTACAGTTTATTAAATCACAAACAATGCGCTACGGTGAAAACCCTCATCAAAAGGCAGCATTTTATAAAGAAACTAAAGAAAATGAAGCATCTGTTTCTTCCAGCAAACAAATCCAAGGCAAAGAACTCTCATTTAACAACTTAGCAGATGCGGATGCAGCCCTTGAATGTGTTCGAAATTTTAATGATCCTAGTTGTGTTATTGTTAAACATGCCAACCCATGCGGTGTCGCCACTAGAGACACTATCCTTGCAGCCTATTTGGATGCATACAAAACTGACCCAACCTCAGCATTCGGTGGCATTATTGCCTTTAATCGTGAACTCGACAAACAAACTGTACAAAGCATTATTGATCAACAATTTGTAGAAGTAATTATTGCTCCAAGCTTAAGCAAAGACGCAATAAGCGTCCTATCCGACAAAGAAAATATTCGAGTCCTTGTATGTGGAAATCTAGATAAACTAAGACCCTCATTGGATTATAAGCGTATCTCTGGTGGCTTATTAGTTCAAGATAAAGACCTGGGTGAGTTAAATAAAGCTGATCTTCAATGTGTAACTAAAATTCAACCAACGGACTCGCAAATAACTGACTTATTGTTTGCATGGAAAGTAGTAAAGTATGTTAAGTCTAACGCCATTGTCTACGCCAATAATCAAATGACGATAGGGATAGGGGCTGGTCAAATGTCGCGAATCTACTCTGCGAAAATAGCAGGCATTAAGGCCGCAGAAGAGAGCCTTAAAGTCGAAGGCTCCGTTATGGCATCAGATGCATTCTTCCCTTTCCGTGACGGCATAGAAGCTGCCGCCAAAGCTGGCATTAAGGCAATCATTCATCCAGGTGGTTCAATACGTGATGATGATATAATTGCAGCGGCAAATGAACACAGTATTGCTATGGTGTTTACAGGAATGCGCCACTTTAAACACTAAAAGGAAAATGTTTTAAGGGAAAATTATTATGATAAAGACTGCAGGCGAATTGATAGCTGAATCCCAAACTCAGATTGATTGTGTTGACGTAGTTTCAGCCAAAACGCTCTACGATAACGCAGAAAACCCAGTAATTATTGATGTGCGTGAGGCAAAAAATGCTGAAAAATCCAAACTCAAAGATTCAATCAATATTTCTCGTGGTTTAATTGAAATGAAAATTACCAAACATTGTCCCGATTCTGAAACCTTAATTTTGACCCACTGTGGTGGTGGTGGTCGTGCATCACTAGCCGCATTAACCTTGCAAAAGATGGGTTATACCAATGTCCATGCTATAACAGCAACGTTTGAAGATATAAAAGATGCTTTTGGCTGATCCAGTTTAAGTTCAATTAAATAAACCCACTATGTAAATTATTCGAAACGATTTTTAGTTTCAGTAAATGAGTCTTTTACAGAATGTAAAAATACAGCTGCTGATATGCCTGATGACCCGAATATCATACACATCACCATGATTTGATATCTAACTGCGATCAAAGGTGATACACCTGCTAATATTTGTCCAGTCATCATTCCTGGCAGAGATACCAGCCCTACAGCTAGTAGCATATTGGTTATAGGTATCAATGATGTTCGGAGTGCAATTACTTTTGCTTTTTCATATGGATGGCCTTGTTTAAGTTCGGACTCTAAACGTTCAGCCGCCAAACTTATACTGTTCATACAATTTGCAAATATCATTCCTCCAAGTGGAATCATGTAACTAGGCGAGTACCAAGGTTTTAATGACAAGACACCTTGAGTCATTAAGAGAAGAACTGTAACTCCACCTAAAACTATTGAGTAAACAGCGTTCAATAATAGCGTTTTTCGAGGCAAGGAGGTTGTCCTTAATGATATCCAACTGGCTGCTAATAGCATAATAATGAGTACTGTAATTACAATGTAATTACTATTGGTTTCAAAAATATAAGTCAGTACATATCCAATTAATAATAACTGTACTAACATTCTGAAAATCGCGTAGATGGTTGTTTTATAACCCATATTCCAACGCCATATTATGGCAATAACCACTAAAACTGGAATAAACGCTAAAGATAAATTAGCTAAAGAGATATTTTGTACAATACTGTTCATGAAAATTGACTCTCTGTATCTTAAATGAAGAATCATGGATGTTTTCTAATAGCGCAATGAAAGACAACTTAATCCACCATCTAATTTCTGAAACTCTGACACATCCGTCTCTATTACCGGATAACCTGCATTCGTAATTCTTTGCTTTGTAGTTGGGTAGCCTAAGGGAATTATTACTGATTCATTAACCCAAATGCAATTAGCTGCATAGCTTTCTTTTTCAGGAATTTCTATTGGATTGTATCGTCTAAATGAAGCATCGTTTATAAATTCACCACAAACAACTAAATTATTTTCCTCTAAGTATGACAAACCAGTTTTTAGATGCAGCACCTTGTTTAAAGAAATAGTTGATCCACTCATACCGTATTTACTTAGAATCTGGATAATTTGTTTTGCGCCTTCAAGGTTGGTACGCTCTGATAGTCCGATATAGTAGTGATCTCCAATCATCATAATATCTCCCCCTTCTATAGTTCCAGGTGCCTCTATTGCTTCAATGTTGTTGAATTTCTGTTTTAGTAGAAACCCTATTTCATGCACTTCACCTCTTCGAGAAGGAACTCCAGGACGAGTGATAATTGCACAATTTGGAGTTATAAGTGCAACATCTTCTACAAAAGTAGAGTCAGGATATTCTTCACAGGGTTCCAACACAAGAACATCTAAACCACATTTTGTTAAAGCATCAATATAAGATTGATGCTGGATCATTGCCTCTTCATATTTTGGCAATCCAAGAGTTTTTGAATCACTTAAACCCTTAACAATACTCCTTCCTGGAGTTCTTACAATGGCATTGGTAAACATAGATTACTCATCAATTAACGTTCACCACTCTATCCAGTTGGTGTTTCGACAAATAGCTTCAAGTCCTTTTGTGAGGGTCTTTTCATCTTTTGCATAGTTTATTCGTATACATTGGTGCTGGTGATTCCATTCATCATCCAAGCCAATAAAAAAATCATGCCCAGGTATGATGTAAACGCCTTCAGCTTTGAGATTTTTGTAGAGTTGTTCGGACGTTATTGATAAATTTGGAAACCAAAGCCACATAAAAAATGCGCCTTCAAGTTTATGAAGATACACATCTGTATCAGCAAGAATAGTATTAAAAAGACTGACCGCCGTTATCGCCTTTTCTTCGTAGTAAGGCTTTATAACCTCATGACAAAGTCGCAACAATTCCTGATCCTTGATCATTCTTGTGAGTAAGCTAGGTCCAACACTACTTGGCGCTAAAACCATAATTCCACTAATTCTACTTAAAGCTTCAATTGTTTCATGATTAGCAATAACAATTCCAGTTCTAAGGCCTGGAAGACCAAGCTTTGATAGCGACATGCATAAAATCATGTTGGTATTCCACTTTAATGATGCTTGGGTATAAATAGCACCTGGAAAGGGTTGTCCATAGGCATTATCAATAATCAATGGCACCCCATACTCTTGAGCAATTGAATCTAATTGATTAAGCTCTTCATCGGTAATAACGTTGCCAGTAGGATTTGTCGGTCTTGAGATGCAAATTGCACCTATATTGCTAGATTTCACAACAGAAATTAATTCTTCAAAATTGATTTGATATTTAAATTGCTTATCATCCAACATCTGAATTTGGGGCTTTATCGAGACAAACATGTCATCTGAAATTCCCTGATCTGCATAACCAATATATTCAGGAACTATTGGCAACAGAATTTTTTTATGGGAGCCGCTTGACATTTCACCTGCAAACAAATTAAAGAGACTAAAAAAACTACTTTGAGAGCCGTTTGTGATGGCTATGTTTTTCTCATCCAACGCCCAGTCATAATGATCGTTAAACATCGCCACTAACGCTCTAATAAACTCCTCGCTCCCTTGAGGTCCGTCATAAAATCCAATCATTTGATCAACACCGGAGCCGGCAATAAGTTTTTGTAGTTCATCTACAAATTTATCATGCGCGGCCGGGATGATTGCTGGGTTACCGCCTCCTAGCATCACTGTATTTGGGTCATTACTGTGATTAGCTTTTCCAAGGTCAGCCATCAACTGGGTAATGCCACTTTCTCGAGAAAACCTTTTGCCAAACTTTGAGTAGTCTGTGTTAGTCATTTTGCTGATATAGAAAAATTTTATTGGAGGATGTTTTGAACGAGTTGAACCCAGTAACTAGCTCCAATGGGAAGTATTTCGTCATTAAAGTCGTATTGCGTGTTATGCAACAGACAGCCACCTTTAGGACTATCCTCAGAAACTAATCCGTTGCCAATCCAGATATAGGCGCCCTCTGACGCATTTAACAAAAAGGCAAAATCTTCAGATCCCATAGTTGGTTGCTCATTTCTCAGAACGTTATTTTCACCAACCACCATAGCCGCAGCTTTAGCACAAAGCTCAGCATGCTCTGGTGTGTTGATTGTTGCAGGGTAGTTTGGAACCGATTCAAATGTTGCACTCGCTCCCATGGAATGACTAACACCCTCAACAATGTTCTTTATTTTTTCCTTAATTTCATCACCTACTTGTTTACTGAAGTATCTTAATGAGCCAGTTAATTGCATATCGTCAGGGATGACGTTAGAAACAGAGCCGGCATTGACCATCGTTATACTCACAACTGCAGAATTAAGTGGTGCCACATTTCGAGCAACAACGCTTTGAAGGGCACTAATAATTTGCGCACCAACAACAACGGGATCAATACACTTGTCAGGCATTGCAGCATGGCCACCTTTTCCTTTAATGTTTATTTTAAGTGTTTCATTGGCAGCCATCACTGCTGTATCATGGACAGCGAATTGCCCCTCGGCTATACCTGGAAAATTATGCATACCGTATACCGCTTGACATGGAAACTTATCAAATATTCCCTCCTCAACCATCACCCGACCACCACCACCACCTTCTTCCGCGGGTTGAAAGATAAAATGTACTGTGCCTGAAAAATCATTATTTTCTTTAAGATAAATTGCAGCCCCAAGAAGCATCGTTGAATGGCCATCATGACCGCAAGCATGCATCTTGCCATCATGAACTGATTTATAACTAAAATCATTAAGTTCTTGAATTGGAAGCGCATCCATATCAGCGCGAAGACCGATGACATTGCCATCTCGTTGGCCATGAACTGTTGCAATAATACCCGTGACTGCTAATCCACGATGAATCTCAATATCATGAGATTGCAATACTGATGCAATGTAATCGCTAGTCATCTTTTCTTTAAAACTGAGCTCTGGATGCTGGTGAAGTTGGTGTCGCCAAGTCACCATTTGTTCATGTAAGTCAGACTTGTTTGCAATTGTTGACATAAGTTTCTTCTTTAAAAAGTTCGAATATTAAACCATATTTGGATACAAAATACTTACCAAAATTCTAAGATTAAGATTATCAAGAGTTGACTAACTAAAAGAAAGTTATCATCCCATGTCATGGGATTTTATTATGTTATGACCTCAAACATTCATTAGTTGGATCAAAGGGTGATTCTTCTATGACTATAGCTTGGTACTTTTTACCCAATATTTCGATCTCAAGTTCAGTACCAATCTTTGCCAAGTCAACTCTTACAAAGCCAAGTGCTAGTGATTTTCCACAACGCCATCCGTAGCCACCAGAAGTTCCTCTTCCGACAACTTCACCATCTTTATAGATGGCTTCAGAACCCCGTGCATCAGCATCAACAACATCCAAAACTTCAATGGTAACAAAGCCATTATCTGCGCCACGCTGTTGCCATTCAGCCAATGCAGCTTTGCCAATAAAATCATCTTCTTTATCGAGCCGGACAAAACGATCAAGACCAGACTCAAAAGCAGAGTACTCAATTGACATCTCTCTTGGTATTAATCGATAAGATTTTTCTAAACGCATGCTGTCCATTGCACGGATACCAAATGGCTTGATATCAAACTCAGCCCCAGCTTCCATCACTTGATCAAAGATGTAGTTTTGCATCTCAATTGGATGATGCAACTCCCAACCCAATTCACCAACAAAGTTCACTCGAAGGGCTTCAGCAGTGGCATATCCTACATTAATTTTTTTCCCAGATAACCATTTAAAACTATCGTTAGACAAATCAGTATCTGTTAACTTTTGTAGCACATCACGTGACCTAGGCCCAGCCAATACCAGTACACCAGTTTGTGTTGTTACGCGCTGAATGCTGACACTTCCATCAGCTGGTACAAGCTTAAATAAGTAATCATGGTCATGAGCCTCAAACGCACCTGCAGATACTAAGTAATAGCTTTGTGGTCCCGTTTTATAGACTGTAAATTCTGCGCGCACCCCACCATTTAGTGACAACATGTGTACCAAACTAATACGACCAATATTTGTTGGCATTTTGTTGGCAAATATTGACTCTAGCCATGCTTCTGCACCAGGGCCTTTAACCACACATTTTGCAAATGCGGACATATCTAAAAGTCCAACTTTTTTATTAACATGTTTGCATTCATTGCCAACGTGTTCAAAATAGTTTGAGCGTCGGAAAGAGTATTTTTCGACAATACGACCATCCTCTAGTGGATTAGAGTGATTCTTATTAAGTAGCACTTGAGATGGGTCAGATTGGTCGAGGTCTTCAGCGCTTAGAGCATAATCATCACTCGGCATAAACCAGTTTGGGCGTTCCCAGCCATAGACAGAACCGAAAACTGCACCCAAAGCCTTCATACGATCATAGCAAGGAGTTGTTTTTAATGGTCTCGCCCCTCCTCGTTCCTCATCTGGGTAGTGCGGAGTAAAAACATTTGAATATGCTTCTTCATTTTTCACTCTTAAGTATCCACGAGTGGCATAAGGCCCAAAACGACGAGGGTCCACCCCCATCATGTCAACCGTTGGTTCGCCATCGACGATCCATTCTGCTAACTGCCAGCCCGCTCCACCTGCAGCAGTAATACCAAAACTATGACCCTCATTAAACCAAAAGTTTTTCAACCCAGGTGCAGGTCCAACGATTGGATTTCCATCAGGGGTATATGCAATGGCTCCATTATAGACATCCTTGATTCCCACTTCACCAAACGCTGGTACTCGATTCATACAAAATTCGATATGAGGCATTAAACGTTCAAGTTCACTATTAAATAACTCATATTGACAATCATCGCTCGGTCCATCTATATAACAAACTGGGGCACCTTTTTCATATATCCCCAACAACAAACCTCCTGCCTCCTCGCGCAAGTAATACCCAGCATCAGGTTCACGTAACACTCCCATTTCATGTAAACCTTGCTTTTTGCGTTCCAGAATTTCCGGATGAGGTTCGGTGACAATAAATTGATGTTCAACAGGAATCACAGGAATATCTAAACCCACCATTTCTCCGGTTTTTCGGGCAAAACTACCCGAACAAGAAACAACATGCTCACAGGCAATATCACCTTGATCAGTTTTAACTATCCAGCTATGATCTTTTTGTTGCTCCATCGAGGTGACCTTAGTGTTTTCATAGATTTCAGCGCCACGATTTCTAGCTCCTTTACACAAGGCTTGCGTTAAATCAGCTGGCTGAATATAGCCATCATCTGGATGTTGAATGGCTCCAACCAAACCTTCAGTGTTACATAAAGGCCATATTTCTTTAACCTCGTCGGGTGTTAAGAAGTTAACGTTTACACCTACAGTGCTACCTACGCCTGCATAATATTTATACTCATCCATACGATCTTGGCAATTCGCAAGGCGGATATTTGAAACCACACTAAAACCCACATTCATGCCAGTTTCTTTTTGAAGTTCATGATAAAAATTAACGGAATATTGGTGCAGTTTGCCAACTGAGTAGCTCATATTGAAAAGCGGCAACAGACCCGCAGCATGCCAAGTTGAACCTGAAGTTAAATCTTTACGCTCAAGTAATACAACATCAGTCCATCCTTTTTTTGCCAAATGATAAAGCGTTCCAGCACCTACAACACCTCCACCAATAACAACAACTTGTGCTTTATTTTTCATTACTCCCCCGAGTATAATTCAATTAAAAAAACGGCATTATATACCTAAATTATAGCAATTACTGTATTTACTTAATGGTAGAATTTCTCAAAATTTAATTAACCTATTATCAGACTTGTTTTTTGGAGGATACAATGAAACTGACCGTAATCAAATGGCGTGATATACCCACCCAAGTTATGATTAAAAAGAGCCGTAGAGAAGTAGAAAAAGTTCAGCTAGATGATCGATTTATGGATGCAGTTGATTCTGCAGCTACCATTGCCGATGCTACAGATACTGACGCTTATATTTCGGATTGGCATAATGAGGTAATCGAAATACCGGATGGTGACCTAAAGGAACCGGTTGCTAGTAAAGCAGCAGAACTAGAGTCAACTTTTACACAGAATGTACTTCTAGATTACGTTAATAATGGAGGCTATAAACCTTAAACCTTTACAAGATCTAAATCAAATTTCATTCTTCTAAAGTATATTTAGCGTGTAAAAAATTCAGTGTTTCTCTAATTCTTGGCTCTTTAAGTAAATAGCTAATGATATTCTTAGATGAGTTTAATAACTCAGCATAATCAAGTTCACTCGCTGCTAGGGCCTTGGAGTTAAATACCACAGAAGCAGTTGCCCAGTTTCTGCTCAACTTATAAAAACCAAAGTTTTCTTCAAGTTGAGAAAGTTTTCCACTCAAATAAGCATCGTCCCTAAGTAATACCCGTCTTGAATCAATCTTGACCACTCCGTCAACATCAGTCTTTGCATCATGATCATATTCACACTCAACCAAAACCATACCTTCACGATGAGCAATAGCAACGCGTTTTTTATCTAAAGACTTATCGTGATGAATTAGTGTCCCTGGTGAATCGCTGAATGTATTCCTTACAACGACTGGTGTTTTGGTCTTTAAGGAGGCCTTGATTGCTCGGGGATGAATTACTCTTGAACCTTCATCAGCCATCGCCAACATCTGATTAACACTAATCGACGCCAGATATTTTGAACCCGAGACCAGCTTTGGATCACAATTTGCAATACCATCTACATCCGAAAATATTTCCACTTTTTCTGCCTCTAAGGCGGCAGCTAACGCGACAGCAGAGGTGTCACTACCACCACGACCTAATGTACGAATATCCCCTCTATCATTAACTCCCTGGAAGCCGGCTACAACAGCAATATTTCCTTCATCTAGTGCCTCCATGATTTGAGCTGGATTAATCTCAAGTATTTCCGCATTACCAGCATTATCATCTGTCAAAATACCGGCTTGTCGTCCATTAAAAGAGATTGCATCTAATCCATTTTGGCTTAATAGGTGGGTAAAGAAAGCGGAACTTATACTCTCGCCAACACTCATAATTAGATCTAGCTCTCTGGGACAAATATTGGGGCCAACTTGTTTTAACAAGTTAACGAGCGTATCGGTAGAATAAGGCTCTCCTTTACGACCCATAGCTGAAACCACAACGACAACCCTTTCACCGGCTTCAGCGTAGCGTTTAATATGCGTCAAGGCGCTTTCACGACAGCTCTCATCCCTGAGACTGGTGCCACCAAATTTCATAACAATAGGCGATAAATTCTTTGCCATTGCAATCTCAAAAAAAAAAGAACGAATTATAGCTTGCTAGCACAAACATAGCAAATCTAAAAGCCTTTCTAAGCCCTATTAACGTTTAATAGTCAAGAGTTAAAAAGTAGTTTAAATACTAAATGCTTGCTTTATTCCATCAAGAATGAAGTCAACAGAAACAAACATTAAGAGGATACCCATCAAACGCTCAATTGCAAGCAGTGCCCTCACTCCAAGAGCACGACCAAGTTTTTCCGAAGATATTAAGATTATTCCTGCAATTAGCCAAGCGACTATCAAAGCTAAAATCCACTCAGGCCACCTTTCAGGCGCTTGAGCCATTATCAGAATTACAGCTGCAATTGCAGATGGCCCCGCAATCAATGGCACTGCCAATGGTACCACAAGAGGTTCCATCTTTTCGTCATGGGTAACAATATGATTAATGCCAGGAAAGATCATTTTGATTGCAATCAAGAACAATATAACACCGCCAGCAATACCTAATGAAGATTCAGCAATTTGCAGTGATTGCAAAATATATTTGCCAATGAACATGAAAAATAACAGAACCAACAGGGCAATTAAGAGCTCTCTGATAATTATTTTTCTGCGCCTTTCAATTGGAATATTTTTAAGAATACTCAAAAATAGTGGTACATTTCCAATCGGATCCATGATTAAAAATAATAAAAAAATTGCAGATAAAACAGTCACTTAAAACTCCTAATAGTCAAAACTAAAGAGGGGATTTTATACGAATATTTTGTTAGTTATCGCAATTATTAATCAATTATTTCTCATAATTTATGGCCCTTAAATATAAAAAAGAGATACATTTAACAAAAAAGAAGAAACTATATTGCAATTCATAAAATGAAGTGTGATAATCAATTCATCTGTTGTGTTCGTGCTTTGATTTATTTCCCTGAGCCGATTACGTATATAACAGGAGATGAGATTGGTTACTATTGTGCAAGCCCATCCTTGATTGGGAAACCTACGGTAAGCATCGAACTTCCGCCTTGAGCCATATGGTTCAGGACCATGTCAACACGGCACAACGGACACCTATTTAACTTCCCTATTTAGATAATGTCTCTGTACTCTTTTATTCTTCTACGGGTATTTTTTCGTATTCAAATTAAATATAGTGAAATAAATAGTACTGATAAAATTAGTCTATTACTCTAATATTATTTCTAATGAAAGAGTTACGCAGTCAACTCAGAGAACGCCGAAAATCGATTAATAAGCCTACTCGTAAGAAAAAAGGTAAAAAAATCCTCCATCAATGTCAAAAAAATGGACTATTTAGAAGTGCTAAACATATCGCAATATTTACTCCAAACGATGGTGAAGTTGAAACAGAAAATACAATAGATTTCCTTAAAAAACGAGGCTACTTTGTTTATTTGCCAATATTGGCAGGAGAAAAACTCAAGTTTGCAAAGATTGGTAAATACTTTAGAAAAAATCGTTTCGGTATTAATGAGCCGGTTTACACACCTCTAATGGGAGCCCACCAAATGGACCTTATTTTGATGCCATTAGTTGGATTCGATAAATACAAAAATCGCTTAGGTATGGGTGGTGGGTTCTATGACAAAACTCTTAGTTTTCAAAAAAATCGTTTGAATTACAGGGTACCAAAACTGTTTGGTTTGGCGTTTGACTGCCAAGAGGTTGAGCAACTGAATACAATGCCATGGGATGTACCTGTTGACGGCATAATTACCCCAACAAGATTTTTTAGATAGTTAATTTTAAGGAATTATAAAACTCACAATATTATTCTGACTTGCCCAAGGCTTGCTTCTGAAAAAAAGACTTCAGAATTGGTGTTTCATCAATAACATTCATACCAAATCCTCTTAACCAACGAAGTGGTTCGTTGTTTTGCTTATATATCCAATCCAGTCCTGTCATAGTTTTAGCCATAAGTTCATTATCTAATCTTCGTGCCCTTGCATATTTTCTTAATACTGAAAAATCACCCAAGACCTTGTCACTATTAGTTAACAGTTGAAGATTAAGTTCTTTGGCATCAGAAAAACCTAAGTTAACACCTTGACCAGCCAAAGGATGGATATTGTGTGCAGCATCACCAATAAGTGCTAGATTAGGCATAGTATAGTCTTTTGCACTTCGCTCAATAAGAGGGAAGACTTGCCTATCACTTTCCAGTGCAAGATTACCAAAACGATACTCAACAGCCTCAGATAAGGATTGATTAAATTTGTCACGGTCCAGTTTTATCAACTCGTCAGCTAAGTGGTTTTTACATGACCATACAATTGACGCTTGATTTTCCGATAATGGCAATAAAGCAATGATACTATCTGATAAAAAACGCTGCCAAGTTGTTTGTTGGAAAGGCTTTTCACTAACAATATTAGCAATAATTGCTTTTTGCTGATAATCACGTTCGGTTACTTCAATTGCTGACAAGGTTCTTATCTGCGAACGCGCACCATCTGCACCGACAAGCAATCGACAAGACAAACTGACTTGATTATCTAGGTTTACTTCGTAGCCAGAGTCGGTTTTTTTTAAATTACTTAATTTTGCATTGATGTACTCAATCTTATTTTTATCAATAGCACTAAATAAGGCAGACTGAATTAAATCATTCTCGATAATATGTCCAAGATGCTCCATATTCTCGTCTTTCGCATGGAAGTTAAGACGACCGTGAGAATTCTGATCCCATACCTTGGTGGCAACAAATACTTGCTTTCTTTTAATATCACCCCAAATATTTAGAGATTTTAGGTATGCCTCTGAGGACGGTGTAATTGCACTGACACGTGTATGAAACGACTTATTAATTGATGGGTTACTAGTATTCGGTTCAACGACTGCAAGTGAACAGTTTTTTTTCTGAGAAAGCTCGATAGCAAAAGCAAGACCTACCATTCCACCACCAATAACAATGACATCGAACTCTTTCAACTACCCCTCTCCAGAGATTGTCATTTCACTAATAAGTGTTGAACCAACCTTAAGATTACTCCTGTTATCAACATCACTGCCCACCGAAATAATATTTCTCATCATGCTTTTGAGGTTGCCGGCAATGGTGATACCCGATACTGGGTATTGTATTTCACCATTTTCAACCCAAAAACCACTGGCTCCTCTTGAATAGTTACCGGTTGTTATGTTTATACCATGTCCCATTAGGTCAGTCACAATAAGCCCTCTATCCATACTCTTAGTAAGTTCAGCCAACCCGCCATCAAAGTTAGCATCAATACAACAGTTACTTACACCACCTGCATTTGCAGTTGATTCCAACCCTAACTGGTTGGCAGAATATTGACCCATGATATAACTTGAAACTCTGCCGTTTTCTATAAAAAACTGCTTTTTCTTTAACACTCCATCTTGATCAAAGGCTATTGCACCTAGAGTTTTTACTTGAAGAGGATCCTCATAAACACTTACCGTTCTGGGTAGTACATCTTTACCCAAAGAGTCTAATAAAAATGAAGTCTTTCTATATTGTCTAGAGCCACTAAGAGCGCCAAGTAATTGGGAAAATAAACCAGAAGATTGTCTTGGAGTGAAAATGATTGGGCATTTTTGGGGGTTTAAGTGACGAGAGCCTAACTTTTCTTGGGCTAATTTCGCTGCCGCTAAACCAACTTGCGTTGCCGATGTCAAATCATTAGCGTCAAGGGCAATGCCATATTCATAAGCTGTCTGCATCTCGTCATTACGCTTGGCAATCAATGAACAGAAAAGTGTGTGTTTGGTATTTTTTAATTCTGCAATCAAACCATTAGAATTCGCATAGATGCTTTCACCTTCAAAACTTGAAAGCTCTGCACCATCAGAGTTATCTATCTCGGGCTGTTCAAGAGCAATTTGCTCACACTCCATGGCGATATCAATACTCTTCTTGGCGTCTAGATTCCAGGGATGATAAAGTTTCAGATCAGGCACTTGCCATGCCATCCTATCACTCGGTGCTAACCCATTAAAAGGGTCCTCTTGGGTATATTTTGCTATTAGGCAGGCAGACTCAATTGCATTTTTTAAACTCTTTTTACTTAGATCAACGCTAGTCGCTTGACCTTTGTTTTTACCAATATAAACACTGACATCAAAGCTCGCATCAAGGTGATACTTTAATGTTTCTACCTCTGACAGCCTAACTGAAGTAGAAACACCTGAACTTTTACCTACTGAAAATTCGTAGTCGGTTGCTTGTTGCTGTTTGATTAATTCTATCGCAAGCTGTGTAGTTTGTTCAAGGGTATTCATAACGATAAATTATACTCAGCCATTAACTATTAAAGACTTTTCTATTAAGGGCTACTTGATTCTAAAGGCGTTTCAATAGCTTGAGTAACTCGCTGAACCTCTAAAAGATGAATGCGACGAGAATCCGTTTTTAGTACCTTAAATTGAAAACCGTGAAGTGTAATTTCACTCATTTGTTCAGGTAAGTATGTAAAACCTGAAATAACCAAACCTGCCACAGTGTCATAATCTTCATTCTTTATAGATGTCTCAAAAAACTCATTAAATTCAATTAAAGGGGTGTTTGCCTGAAGTAAATAACGGCCATCGCCATAGTCAATAATATTATCTTCTTCCTGATCATGCTCATCCTCAATTTCTCCAACAATTTGCTCAATCACATCTTCAAGAGTGACCAGACCTGCAAATTCACCATACTCATCCATCACTATCGCCATATGAGATTTATTTTGTTGAAATTCCCTTAACAGTGCCCCTAAAGGCTTGCTTTCAGGTACAGATAGCGCATCTCTAAGATACTCTCGGTAGTTGAATTCATCGTTATCATCTTGGGCAAAATGAGAAAGCAAGTCTTTTGCTAATACGATACCTAAAATCGAATCTTGCTCCTTATTGTGTATCGGAAAGCGTGAGTGGTATGAACTCACCATGATCTGCAACAGTTCGCTAGTAGAGGATTCAGAGTCAATCATAATCATTTTCGATCTTGGCACCATCACATCTCGCACCGTTAGGCTTTCGACTTGCATAACGCCCTCAATTACTGATCGACTGTATGGGTCAATGACAAGATTGTCTTCTGCCTCTTCCAAGGCCTGCATTAATTGCGCTCTGGGCTTTAAAGTTTGTTGAAAAAATTTTTTAAATAACCTTTGAAAAAAAGGTCGACTCGGAGGTTTTTCTTCGCTCATGTATTTTTGAATTCTATTGTGAGTAGTCTATTTTACCTTGGATTAGGCTTTTTTGACACTACGCATTGCTTTTCCCTTTGCTGCACGCTCTTTGCGCACCTTTTTAGGATCAGCAATTAAAGGGCGGTAAATCTCAACACGATCCTTTTCACGCAATACTGTATCAAGTGTTGCAAACTTAGAAAAAATACCAACCTTGTCTCTTGTGAGATCAATTTGGTCATAAGTGTCCAAAACACCAGAAGCCTCGATAGCTTCTTTTATTGTTGTGCCTTCTTCAACCTCTAGACTTATTAGGCTTTGCTTATCAGGAAGTGCATATGCAACTTCAACGATCATAAATATCACTCATTGTTTGTGCATCAGTAAAATCAAGAGAACCTTCGTAAATTGCTCTCCCAGTGATGGCCCCAATTATACCGTGATGGGCATTTTTGAGAAGCACTGCAATATCATCAAGATTTGCTATACCACCAGAGGCAATAATTGGAATGGGAGTTTTCTTAGCAAGATCTACAGTTGCCATAACGTTGACACCCTGCAACATTCCATCTCTTGCAATATCTGTGTAGATAATTGAACTGACACCATCCTGTTCAAATTTTTTTGATAAATCAACTGCATTTATATCTGTCTGTTTCATCCAGCCATCAGTGGCCACAAGGCCATTGTTAGCGTCCAAACCAACAATAATTTTCCCTGGGAACTCTCTACATAACTCTATAACAAACTCAGGATGAGTAACAGCCATTGTACCAATAATCAGATAACTAATACCTGCCTCAATATATGTATTGGCAATATTTAAATCACGAATACCGCCACCAATTTGGATTGGTATTTCTGGAAAAGCCTGGGTAATTTTGTTGACACAATCGGCGTTAACTGGTTTACCTTCAAAGGCGCCGTTAAGGTCAACCAAATGCAATCTTCTAGCACCTTCATTGACCCATTTAGTGGCTATTTCACTGGGATCATCTGAAAAAACTGTTGCATCAGACATCAAACCTTGTCTAAGGCGAACGCATTGGCCATCCTTTAAGTCTATTGCGGGAATAATTAGCATTAAATTTGTTAGTTACACATAAGAACTGGTTAGGTTGAGATCGACTTACTTCTGAAGCTTATTATTATATGCGTTTGAAAATTATTATCAGATATTTTCACTATCTCAACATAGTTATTAATCTTTATTTAGCTGCAATTTTCCTTGTTTCAAATATGCACTAACTAGTTTGTAAAGTCAAATCGCTTCTAATTCTTCTAAATTCCAGCGTGGCTTGACCAGAACTTCATAGTGATCATTACTTTGGCCAGAAAGCAAGCGATAATGACCTGCAAGAGCAATCATTGCTCCATTATCTGTACAAAATTCAGGGGCTGGATAATGAACCTCAATGTTAAGTTTCTTTGCCATATCATTTAGGGTTTGACGAAGTGCTAAATTGGCACTAACCCCTCCTGCAATGACAAGTGTTGAAAAGCCCGTCTGTTCAATTGCCCTTCGGCATTTAATCATCAAGGTTTCAGTAGCAGCGACTTCAAAAGCCTTTGCAATACTGGCTTTTTCTTTCGGAAAATTTATAAATGTGTTACGTGCAAATGTCTTTAAACCACTAAAACTAAAGTCTAGACCCGGTCTATTAATCATTGGTCGAGGAAAATCAAATCGACCTTCTACTCCCTTGATAGCCAAAAGAGCTAGTGCTGGGCCTCCAGGATATCCCAAACCAAGAATTTTTGCTGTTTTATCAAAAGCTTCCCCAACCGCATCATCTAATGATTGGCCTAATATATTATATTCACCTATACCATCAACCTCAACGAGAAGGGTATGCCCTCCTGAAACTAGAAGTGCCACAAATGGAAACTTTGGTTGTGATGAACCTAAAAGTGGTGCCAATAAATGACCCTCCATGTGGTGAACACCTAAAGCAGGAATTCCCAAACCCCAGGCAAGGCTCTGGGCAATAGAACCTCCAACCAGTAAAGCTCCCGATAAGCCAGGCCCGGCGGTGTATGCAATACCAGTTAATTCCTCTAATTCAATATTACCTGCATCTAGAGTTTCTCTAATTAATGGTAAAGCTCGTTGGATATGGTCTCGGGAAGCAAGTTCAGGCACAACGCCTCCATATTCAGCATGCAAATCTACCTGTGAAAACAATTTATGAGCAAGCAAACCTCGATCACTACTGTAGAGCCCTATACCTGTTTCATCGCAAGAAGATTCGATGCCTAATGTTATAAATGATTTCTTACTCACTGATGTTTTCGCCTAAGTAAACCTTTTTTACGTCGTCATTCGTCAAGATAGATTCTTTGCCACCCTGTGCAATTATCTTGCCAGAATTTAAAACATAAGAACGATTGCAAGTATCAAGCATTTCTCGATAATTGTGATCTGTAATTAAGATGCCAATACCTTTATCTCTAAGCTGATAGATGATTTCTTGAATATCGCCAACTGAGATAGGATCAATACCAGAAAAAGGCTCATCTAATAAAATAAATTTTGGGTCCATTGCAAGTGATCTGGCAATTTCGACCCGCCTACGCTCACCTCCCGAAAGAGTAATCCCTTTGATATGTCGGACATTTTCAACATTAAACTCTGACAAAAGGTCTTCAAGTCTATGTTTTCTCTGTTTAGCTGGCAACGATTTATTAAGCTCCAGGACAGCCATGATATTATCCTCAACGCTCAATTTTCGGAAAATTGAAGGCTCTTGTGGTAGATAACCAAGTCCTAAATTGGCACGCTTATGCATCGGCATATGGCCAATACTTTTGTGGTTAAGAAACACTTCTCCCTTATTAGACCTAACCAAACCACAAGTGATATAAAAACAGGTTGTCTTACCCGCTCCATTTGGCCCCAGCAGTCCAACAATTTCTCCAGCCTTGACGGAAAATGAAACGTCGTTTACAACTTCACGTTGAGCGTACTTTTTGTGAATATTTTTTACTTCTAACATATCGAAGGTGAGTTCTGGATGGTCTGCCATTCGTTTTAGCTGTTTGAATATGGGTGCAACTATCTTACCCTAAATATATTCTATATGCCTAGAGCTGTATAGTTCTTTGACTCCGTCTTTTGTAAATATTTTTAGCGCTCCTTTTGAACTCACACCGACCACCTCACCTTCAAAAGACTCCTCTATATCTGTGATCTTAACTCGTTTACCTTGAAGCATATCATATCTCTTCCAGTCAGATTTAAAGTCATCAAAGCCGAATGCACTAAAATGATCTGACATGACTAAAATGTTGTTTATTAATTCGGCAGTCAACAACTTAATATCAGGCAATGTTTTTGTTATCTTTGCCAAATCTGTCCAAGGTATTTCACAAACCATACTTTGATCTAAAGCATAATTTATGCCTACCCCAATGACTACGGATTGGTTTTTCGATTGCATCTGATTTTCTAATAAAATT
>Ga0209554_1000302_pt1 | contig 41031 bp, 34 predicted proteins | sample MarorgKNORR_S2LV_5_FD_188221 | JGI IMG/M metagenome (GOLD analysis project Ga0209554, IMG submission 188221) | Marine microbial communities from the Southern Atlantic Ocean, analyzing organic carbon cycling - Bottom_A/KNORR_S2/LV (SPAdes) (version 2) | ecosystem: Environmental > Aquatic > Marine... | reverse complement strand
ATTATCTACAGATGAATTTGGACTATATCTAATCGATGAGAACATGAAAGAATCTGACGATATTATCTTGTCTTTAGGTCAGAAATTCCCATGTAGACTTAGAGGCCTTGACATTTGGAGTGGAGAATTGGATTTGGCTCCAATATAGCCCGCTACATCCAGGCAGATCCAGATGCAGGGAATTGCTGTTCAGACATCTATACGTATGTTCTGCCCGGTTTACGCATCGCTTCCCTGATATCCAGAAGTCCCTGCATTGCATTTTCCTTAGTAGCATCTTCTAAATTCAGGTAAAGTAACTCATCGATTCCCTCGCATGGATTTGCCATCTCGGATTCGCTAAGTGGCTCCATTGTCTCGAAGTGAAATAGAAGATACCAGTGATTTTTCTCGTTGTTCCAGTGTGATTGCGAACCGATTAATTTTATTTCGCGATTTTTGATTTCCAGCTCCTCAGTCAGGATACGATGACCAGCTTCTTCGGGATGCTCGCCAAATTTCATAGCTACGCCAGGAATGTAATATTTTCCGGCTGAAGCTGTCGAGTAATCGCCAGATATTTTTTCAACCATTACTCTGCCCTCGTTATCACGATTGAGCAATTGAGCCTGCATCATGACAAGGTCAGTTGCGTCGTAGTCAATTTCGTTCTGTTTGATGGCGTATGCCATATCACTTACGTCTGACATGCCCTGGAAATATCAAGGGAATATATAGATTTGCGGTCGACAGACGCCGGAAGAGGAAGCCTGCGCGCTGGTGGGAGCGCTGGGATTTGAACCCAGATCGGCGGGTCTCACCTATGGTGGCGTGCAGGTCAGCGCTCCAGTCATTCATCACTGTTCAGCAGACCTATTGCCATCATTCCTGCATAACTGGAGCCCGCAATGATGCCGAGTTACACCACACTCCCGTTACGCGCAGACGAGGGCGCATTGTGTACCGCTCTTAAAGTTCACGGCCACGGAGCGTTTATTTACGGGCAGCCGTCGCGGGCCGCGTGGCGAGCGCGAAACCAGAGCCTGTCGCCAGTCCCGATGAGCGGGAGCCGGTTCAGGCCGTGCCTGAACCGGCTCCCGAAGAAACGGTCGCCGCTGCCGGCGCAGATGGGGCGGCCGAGGCGGTGGAGGGAGAGGAAGAGGAGCGGCCGGAACACGAGCCGTGCCATCCGCTCGATAAAATCTGGCTACCGACCTACACCGACGAGAACACGCAGGACGCGAAGCACGACTGGTGCCTGAACACCGGCATCATCCGCAACCAGGGTGGCGAGGAGGCACGGCCGCGCGGGTTCTGGGTGGCGGTGCTGCACAAGCTCCAGCGCCGGCTGGCGAAGGAATCTGACAAAACACGCATGACGGCGACGCTGACCGACGCGCAGGAACGCATCATCCTCCACGAACTCGACGCGCTCGAAGGCTACTACGATCGCTGGTGGCGCACCGAGTCGTCGCAGGTCCACCAATTTGTGCAGGTGGTCCAGAAGTGGCGGCCTGACGTTTCGGAGCGCGTCATCGTCGACACCATAACTCGGATGTGGTAGCGTGGCGGTCGTCGCCCCCTCGATGCTGGGCGCCGATTTCGGGCGACTGCGCGAGCTGGCGGAGCTAGTCGCGCCGCACAGTGGCTACCTGCACATGGACGTCATGGACGGCCATTTCGTCCCGAACCTGACTATGGGTCCCGACACGGTCGCCGCACTGCGCGGCGTCGCGCCGCTCGATGTGCACCTGATGGTCACCGACCCGCTCGACTTCGTCGAAGCCTTTGCCGACGCGGGAGCCGATATCATCACCATCCACGCCGAGGCCAACAATGCAGGCGCCGCCATCCACGCCATCCACGCCCGTGGCCTCAGGGCGGGAGTCGCGATTCGCCCCTCGACGCCGCTCAGCGCGCTGGACCCCTGGCTCGAGGCGGCGGAGCTGCTGCTGCCGATGTCGGTCGAGCCCGGGTACTGCGGGCAGGTATTCGACGAAGGCACCTACGACCGCATCCGCGCGCTGCGCAAAGCGGCGCCGGACGCGCTGATTGAGGTCGACGGCGGGGTGACGCGCGAGAACGCCACCGCGCTGCGCGAGGCGGGAGCCGACATCCTGGTATCCGGTAGCGCCATCTTCGGCGCCGATGACCCCGTCGCCGCCACACGTGCGATTGCGGGCCTCGAATGACTTTTATATAGTTCCCAGTGCCCCCGTCAGTATGCGCCACACCGTTCTGGCCTGCCTGCTTGCTGGCTTCGCGATGCTGCTACTGGGAAGCGCGGCGGAACGGCCGGTGGAAGACTTTACCCACGCCGTCATCGGCGAGGAGTTCACCACCACCTGGTGCGTCTATTGCCCAAGCGCGGCAGAGAACCTGAACAAGGTCTGGCAACCCAAGTCAGAATACCCGGACGACCCTTACTACCATGACCAGTTCTTTTTCGTAGCATTGATTACAGACGTGAACGACAAGGCTGGCGACCGCGCTGGTGACTACCCTGACTTCACCGGCTACCCCACAGTCTACTTTGACGGCGGAGACGAGAAGGTTGAAGGCGGCCAGTCTGACACTTCCAATTACGAACAGGCCATCGACAGCAGTGGTGGCCGCAGTGACACCGACATCTCGCTGCGCATCGCAATGCAGCACCTTGGTGATGACCGGATAGCGGTCCAGGCATACATCACCTGGAACGAGGATGCAGGTTTCGGTAATCCTGACTTCACCGGCTACATCAGGGCGTACATTGTCGAGCCAGTCTCGCGCTACGACAACTACGACGGCAACCCGTACCACTTCGGCTTCCTCGACTACGCCTTCGACCAGCAGGTGGTGCTGGACCCCCACGAGGAAGTTGTACTCGAGACTATCTGGATTGGAGGTGAGCATAGCGGAGATGCAGATGATGATGGTGATTGTGGAGATGAAACTAATTGTGAGAACTTCTCTGATATCAGTTACGATAACCTAAACATCTTTGTTTCCTTCTTCAATGATGAGTCCGCTTCTGCTGATGACTACGCGTTGCAGACCGCTTTCGCCATCCCGCCACAAACCAGCTTCGAGTTCCCGACAGGAAACCTGAGCGACACCGTCAGTCTGCCGGGCAGCGCCAGCCAGCCCCGAAGCGCAATTGCCGCGGTAGAGTACAGCGTCGACGGCGGCGAGTGGCAGCTCGCCGACGGCACGGACGAATTCGACCTGATGCTTGATACGACCGCTTACGGAAACGGGCAGCACAAACTGGTGCTGCGCATCACTGACACAGCCGGCACCACGCTCGAGCTGGCGGGAAACCTTGAAATCCTGAACGACAGCGAGCCCCCGATCGTGACGTGGCTGGAACCAGCTGCGGACAGTGAGGTCACGGGACTTGTGGCCCTTGCCGCCAGCGCATCGGACAATAGTACGGTCGCGAAAGTCGAATACCGCGTTGATGAAGGCAGCTGGCGCCAGATGGCTTCAATCGGCGATGACCGCTGGGAGGCGGAGTGGAACAGCGAGGAGACCGGAATTGACAACGGCCTCCACACGCTGGAAGTGCACGCCACCGACACCTACGGCAACGAAGCGATGGCGAGCCTCGAGTTGGACGTCCAGAACGAGGGCGACATCACCTACCCGGTGCTGGAAGTCAACGGCGTGCCCGGGGCGCTCTTCGTGGGGCCGCTCGACGTTACGATAACTGCCTCTGACCCGGACGGGGTTGCCAGTGTTGAATACCAGATTGATGGCGGCGCGTGGCACAGCGTGGACGAAAACGGTTTCCGGATCATAACCGCAGCCCTGCCCGACGGGATGCATACCCTGCTGGTGCGTGCTGTTGACGGGCTGGACTATGCCACCGAAGTTTCCACGCAGTTCGAGTGCGACAACACCGCTCCCGTCATCCTGCTTGATACGTTCCCCGACCCCGTCACGGCGGAAGTAACTATCACCTTCGCAACCAGTGATTACGCCGGGATTGAATCGTTGCAATACCGGGTTGGCGGCAGCGACTGGACCAGCCTGCCGGCCGGCACGACCGAATTCACTTGGGATTCGACCCTCGCCAGCGATGGGGGCTGGCTGCTTGAAATCGAAGCCAGCGACCTGCTCGGCAACCACGATACTACTTACCGCACCCTGAACGTCGAGAACGCCGGACGCGTCGCGCTCCTGCCGGTGGCGGACGCGCATGCGGGCAGCCCGGTCGAGATTCGCGCCTTCGTCGACTATCCTGACCCGCTCGCGGTCTACCTGCTGGTCGCTGGCCAGCGGCTCCCGATGCTGGAAAGCCCGTCCGGATGGAGCGCCGAAGTGACGCTGGCTGAAGCTGGGAGCTACGGCTATCGCGTCGAAGTCGATACCGGCCACGGCAGCTTCCAGGGCGACGAGCAGATGCTCAACATCGGCGAAGCAGCTGCGCTCCCCGACGAAGAGAGCGCGCTGCCGGCGCCCTCTCTGCTGGCTGCCGCAGGCTTGCTTACCGGCATCGCGCTGCGCCGGCGCCGTTAGGCGTCGCGTATCACCAACGGCACTTGCGCCGCCACTTCGGTCGCCATGAAACCGCTGCCGTGCAGTTCCGCGGCGCGCTCGCCAGCGGTGCCGAGCAGCCACGCCGCGACGCGTGCAGCCTGGAACCCCGTAAGGCCACGCGCCATCGCAGCGGCGCACATCCCAGCCAGCACGTCACCGGTGCCACCGACCGCCAGACGCGGATGGCCGGTGCGGTTGCGCCGAGTGCGGGAGCCGTCGGAGATTATGTCCTCCGGCCCTTTCGCGAGCACGGTAGCACCGTAAGCGCGCGCGACGGCCGTGACCGTGGCTTCGCGCCCGTCAGCATCGATGTCTGCTGCCTTCGCGAGCCGCGCCAGCTCGCCCGCGTGCGGCGTCAGCAGCGCATTTTGCGCTGCTGCCGGCTCCAGCCCGAACAGGCCGTCGGCGTCAATCACGCGCGGCTTGCTCCACGCGCGGAGCAACTTATCGACTGCCGCGACCGTTTCAGGGTCGCGGCCCAAGCCGGGGCCGACTAGCAGCACGTCGGCCTTCGCTTCCACCTCGAGCACGGTCGCGACGTGCGTTGGCACGAAGTGGGCGCCCGGAAGCGGATGGACTATCAGCTCGGGGGCGTGTTTCGCAACGATGGTCGCAGCGCTTTCGGGCACGAACATCGGCACCAAGTCGGCGCCCATGCGGTAGGCCCCAATGGCGGCGAGCGACGGCGCGCCGGTGTAGGGACCGCCGCCGACGAAGGCGACGATGCCGTTCTGCCCCTTGCGCGCGCCAGCATCGACGGGCGGCAGCAGCTGCAGCTCGCCCGGTCCCGTGTAGCGCTCCGCCTCCGGGGGGAAGCCTATGTCGGCGACGATGATTTCGCCGCAACTGGCCGTGTCCATGCCCTCCTTCATCGCGTGGAACGTGACAGTCAGCTTTGGCATGACCGCCTCCGGCAGCCCCAGCCCGGACGGCACGTCCATCGCCACGACCGGCGGGCCGTCGTTGAGTACAGCGACCATTTCGCGATACGGCTCGCGCAGTTCGCCGCGCAGTCCCGACCCGAGCAGCGCGTCGACCGCCACATCCGCACCCGAGAGCAGCTTCGCAAGCGCCTGCGGCGGATGCACCTCACCCTTCCAGCGGTCGCGCGCCTGCCGTGAAATTGCGGAGCGCGGCTCGCCCGCCAGCACGACCGCGACCTCGAGCCCCGCATCCGCCAGCAGCCGCGCCGTGATGAAACCGTCGCCACCGTTGTTGCCGCTGCCGCACGCCACGATAATGTGCTGCGCGTGCGGGAACCGCTCGCGCAGCGCGTCGGCGACCGCCTTTCCGGCAGTTTCCATCAGCTCGCCCAAGTCGGTGCCGAGCGCAACGGCGTTGTGGTCCAGCACGCGAAACTCGGCCAGCGGGAGCATGGCTCGGCAGGCTCGCCCGGCTAAAGAGCCTCTGTCTACAGCGTCGCCAGCAGCTCGAACAGGAACAGCAGGAAGAATCCAGCCAGGATAAATCCGGCGGCGCGCCCCATCGGCAGCCGCGCCAGCCCCATCGCGGCGAGCGTCGCCAGCAGCAGCAGCGGCAGCGTGACCGTGATGATGTAGCCGCCGACCGGGACGGGCGCCACCAGCGCCAGCAGCCCCAGCACCAGCCCGATGTTGGCGATGTTGGAGCCAATCACGTTGGCGACAGCGATATCGTGGAATCCCTTGCGCGCCGCGGTCAGCGAGCCAGCCAGCTCCGGCAGCGAAGTTCCAATCGCGACCACCGTCAGGCCAATTACAAGTTCGGAAATGCCGGCCCACTCGGCAATCGCGACCGCGCCTTCGAGGGTCAGGTGCGCCCCGAGCAGCAATCCCGCAACGCTGAACGCCAGCTTCGGCAGGCTCCCGTCGCCCTTAGGGCCGGCACCGCCGGGTGCGGGGCGGCGGAGCAGCCAGCCCACGTAGGCCAAGTAGAGCAGTAGCAGGAACGCGCCCTCGGTGCGTGAGACGCTGCCGTCAAGCGCAACGCCGTAGAGCAGGAATGCGAACGCCAGCATCACCTGCCCATCGGTGACCGCACCGGCTGCCGGCAGGATGCGCTGGCCGTAGCAATACCAGCAGAGCAGGCAGGCGCAGGCGAGCACCAGCCCCAGGTTGGACATGTTCGAGCCGATGATGTTGCCAAGCGCCAGTGCATCGTGCCCGCGCGTCCCGGCTAGCAGTGAAACCAGCACTTCCGGCAGGCTGGTGGCGAAGGCGACCAGCGTCACGCCGATGACATGCGTCGAGACTCCCCACTCGCGCGCCAGCCCGATTGCGTTGTCGATGAATACGTCAGCACCGCGTATCAGTAGCAGCAGCCCCACTGCCAGGAACGCCAGCGCTTCGAGCATCAGGCCCCTACCGTGGGTACCACGCGGCTACCGCGCAACTGGCGCATGTGCGTAACCCTTTGCGCAAGTAGCGGCGGCGTGGCGATGTCGTGCCGCACGTGCAGCCCGCGGCCGCTCACCCCTGTAAGGCCAGCCTCGCACTGCGCTTCCGCGGCGGCGAGTGTCGCGCCGCTACCGACAACCGCGACTGCGCGCGAGCTCGTCGTCTCGAGCGTGCCGCCGGACGGCTGGTTGACTGCCGCGTAGAATAGCGAAGCTCCGCTGGCGGCGAGCCGCTCCTCATCGATGACGAGCGTGCAGTCGCGCCGTGGCTGCACGCCGTAACCTTCGGGGACTACATACTTGCAGACCGTCGCCTCGGGGCGGAAAGCGACTTCGCAATCGCCAAGCGTGCCGGTCGCCATGCCTTCGCAGATTGGCAGGAAATCGCTTTGCAGGATTTCCAGCACGTTGAGCGCCTCGGGGTCGCCCAGCCGGGCGTTGTATTCGATAAGCTTGGGGCCGTCAGAGGTGGCGATGAATCCGCCATACAGGAAACCGCGATAAGGCGCTCCGCATTCCGCGTGCAGCGCGGCGGCGGCGGCCTCGTTGATGGCATGTGCAGTGCTTATATCCTCGTCGTCAAGAAACGCCAAGCTGTGCGAAGTGTCGCTGTAGGAGCCCATCCCCCCGGTATTGGGGCCGCGGTCCCCTTCCAAGGCGCGCTTGTGGTCCTGCACCGCCGGCATGTGGCGCAGAGTCTCGCCGTCGCAGAAGCTCATCAGCGAAAATTCCTCGCCGATGAGTTTTTCCTCGACCACGAAACGGCCGCCGCTAGCAGCCAGTTCGCGGCAGTAATCCAAGGCTTCGGCATGCGAGTGGAGATGGTCGCCAGCTACCTTTACGCCCTTGCCACCGGCAAGGCCATCATACTTGACGACGTAGCCATCGCCCAGTTCCGCCAGCCAGTCGACTACTCCCTCCAGCGCATCGAAGATGCGGTAGCGCGGACAGCCGGGAATCCCATGCCGCACCAGCAAGTCGCGCGCGAATGCCTTGGAAGTCTCGATACGTGCCAGATCACGGTCGGGGCCGACGGTCGCGATGCCAGCGGCTCGTAGCGCATCGGCGACTCCCGCGGCGAGCGGCGCTTCGGGGCCAATGACCGCCAGCTCCGCCCGGTGCCGGGTAGCGAAATCGACTACCGCCTGCGGTGCATTCAACTCGCCCAGTTCGAATCCCGCGGCGAGCGCCATGATGCCGGGGTTCAGGTTCGATGCAAAGCAGCTGACGCTTGCCCCGGAGTGGCAAAGTGCGCGGGCAATCGCGTGCTCGCGCGCGCCGGAGCCAAGCAGGAGAACGCGAGTCATCAGTCGTCCTGTAGCAGGCTTCCGATGCGGACCAGCGGCAGCAGCTCGATATCGACCGCGCGCAGCGCCTCGTCGGCACCCTCCTCGCGGTCGACCACGACAATAGCGCGCTCGACAGTGCCGCCCGCACGGCGAATCACCTCGACCGCGTCAACCAACGAGCCGCCGCTGGTGGCAACGTCCTCGACCACGATGACATTCTCGAGCAGTTCGCCCTCGATGCGGCTGCCGGTGCCATGGACCCGCTCGCTCTTGCGAATCATGACGTAGGGCAGCCCCGTCTTCAGCGAAAGCGCGACCGCCAGCGGCACGGCGCCCAGCTCCATCCCGGCGATGACTTCCGCCTTGTCGGGGAGCAGCTGCGCCATCTCGCTCGCGATGCGCTTGAGTATCTGCGGCCGGGTTGCGGCCAGCTTCAGGTTGACATAGAATTTCGAGCGACGGCCCGATGTGAGCCGAAAGTCGCCAAACTGCACCGCACCGCACTCCTGCAACAACTCTGCTAGGTCCATCCGCGGCCACAGCAGGGGCAGACAAATATGGCTACCCCTGCCCCCGCATGCGTATGGTGCGAGACGAGCCGGAGCTGGAGCGGGACGCGCAGCGCTACTCGACGCAGCCGCTGCCGCCCTACCGCTACTTGCCGGGGCTTCACCCGCACCCGCAGGCGAACCCGCACGGCCACAGCTACGGCGCCGACGACGAGCCGCACCCGCCATGGCTGCCGGAGAAGTGGCGCACGCTCGACGGCTGGTGCCACGGCGTTGACTTGTGCAACGCCCACTTTTACTGGGAATCGCACGAAGCGTGGGAAGCGCTCTGGCACGCGGTACCGCGCCGCAGCGCGCCGCACCGCTTCCTGCAAGGACTCATCAAAGTCTCGGCGGCGCTGCTGAAGGTGCGGCTGGCGATGCTTACCGGGAAGGACATCGCCGGCGCACAGTCGCTCGCGCCGGCCGGGCTGGAGCTGCTCGCGTCAATCGGCTGCGAGCGCTACATGGGGCTCGCGCTCGGCGAGCACATCGCGGCGCTGCACGTATACTTCACGCCGCTCGAGCGTGACGAACTGCCCGACATCTGCGCCAGCCCGTTAATCCTGCTCGACGACTAATTCCAGCGCTCCCGGTACCACCTGCACGTCAAGCCGCCGCACCCCGTCGCCAGGGAGGCAATAGAACTCGCCGTCAGCCTGGACGCAGAGGTCGCTCTCGGACGCCAGCGCTAGCCACGTGGTCGAGACGAGCCGCACCGCCGGGTTACCGAGATGGGTGCCGGTGAGCACCTGCGGCAGCAGCCCCAGCATCTGCAACCGGTCGACCTGACCAGCAATCAGGAAATCGAGGATGCCGTCGTCCATCTGCGAGTCGGGCGTCGTCAGGAAGCCGCCCCCCTCGCGCGGGCCGTTACCGACTACCAGCATCATCACGCGGTAAACCGCACGGCCACCTTCCCAGCGCAGCGCCATGCGGGGCGCCGCGAAGTGGTAGATAATCGTCCACAACGTTGCGATGAGGTATTTCGGGAAGTCGCGCAGCATCACGTAGCGGCTCTGCATATTGACGGTCGCGTCGAAGCCGATTCCGGCCGTATTGCAGATATACTCGTCGCGTCCCGCCCCGCGCAGGTGAGCTAAGTCGAACCGCTTGCGAGCGCCGTTGTGCCGCAGCGCCGCCAGCGCGCGTTCGGCGCTCGGGGGCGCGCGCGAGCCGAAAACAAAATCGTTGCCGGTGCCGCTCGGGATAACCGCTAGCGCCGGCCGCTTGGCAGCGGAATGCTGCATCAAGCCATTGACGACTTCGTGCACCGTGCCGTCGCCGCCGACCGCCACCACGATTTCGCAGCCGGTGGCGGCGGCCGCCAGTTCAGTCGCATGGCCGGGACGTTCGGTAATGAGCCATTCACCGTCGAGGTCGGCCGCCTGCCGCCGCAGTTCTTCCAGATGGCGGCCGGTGCGTCCCATACCGGAAGCGGGATTAACTATGAAGCAAATCGCAGCCATCGAACGGGCACTAGCCTTAAGCTTTATAATCAGGGGGCGGTCGGCGCGACACGGGAATGTGGCTCCGGCTGAACCCGTGAAGCGAGGATATCGCGATGTCGAAATCAGTATACTCCTACATTGGGGACGCGTGGAACCGCCCGGGGGATTCCATCAAGGCCATGCAGCGCGAGCGATTGTTCACGTTCCGCCGCGAGGGAGCTGTCGAGCGTATCGAGCGACCGACGCGGCTCGACCGGGCGCGCAAGTTGGGCTTCCGCGCCAAACAGGGCTTCGTGATGGCGCGTGCGCGCATCCGCCGCGGGAGCATGCGTAAGCACGCCATCAAGGGCGGCCGCCGTGCCAAACGCACCGGTATCGCCAAGATTACCGTTTCCAAGTCGCTGCAGTCGATTGCCGAGGAGCGGACTGCGCGCAAGTTCCCCAATCTCGAAGTGCTCAACTCCTACTGGGTGGTCGAGGACGGTCGCTACAAGTGGTTCGAGATTATCATGGTCGACCCGCACCATCCGGTTATCATGGCAGACCCCAAGATTAACTGGATTTGCGGCCGCGCGCACAAGGGCCGCGTCCACCGCAGCCTGACATCCGCCGGCAAGAAGAGCCGCGGGCTGCGTCGCAAGGGCAAGGGCGCCGAGAAGGTGCGCCCCAGCCGCAAGAAGGCACACGCACGCCGCAAGGCGAGCAGCACGCCGCACCCGCCACGCAAGAGCTGAAGATGGAATACGGCCGCAAGAATCCGTTCCCCGCGACCATCAAAGAAGCTTACAGTCTGGCCCGCGACGACGTCAAAGAAACCTTCCACTACGTCATCGATATTACGGGGAGCGGGCTCGAATACAAGGCGGGCGACTCGATCGGGCTCTTCCCGCGCAACGACCCCGCACTTGTCGACGCGCTGCTTGTAAAGCTGGGTGCCAGCGGCGACGAGGTGGTCGAGCTGAAGCGCAGGGGCGAAATGAGCTTCCGCGAAGCTCTGGAAAGCCACCTGACCATCCACCGCTCCAACCGCAAGTTCCTGAAGCCGCTGATGGCGAAACTCCCGTCAGGCGACCAGCAGGGGCTTGAACAGCTGCTGGCAGACCGTACGGCGCTGGACCAGTACCTGAACGTCCGAGACTACATCGATATCCTGAACGAATATCCTGACGTGCACTTCACCGCCGAGGAATTCGCCCAATCCGTGGGCGGCATCACCCCCCGACTCTACTCCATCGCCTCCGCTCCCGGCGTCCACCCGGGCGAGGTGCACCTGACCATCGCGGTCGTGCGCTACCACAACTTCGAGCGCGACCGCATCGGGCTTGCGACCGGCTTCATCGCCGACCGCGTCACCGTAGGCGAGACGCGCATACCAGTCTTCATCCAGCCGACGCGCGAGTTCGTCATCCCCGAGAATGGCAGCCACGATATTATCATGGTCGGCCCCGGCACCGGCATCGCGCCCTTCCGCGCCTTCCTGGAGCAACGCGAACTCGACGGTGCGACCGGCCGCAACTGGCTCATCTTCGGCGAATGGTTCGAGAAGACGACCTTTTTCTACGAAGAGGAATTCACCGCTTGGCAGGAATCGGGCTTGCTTACGCGACTCGACACCGCATTCTCACGCGACCAGTCCGAGAAGGTCTATGTCCAGCACCGCCTCCAGCAGGCGGGCGCCGAAGTCTGGGAATGGCTCGAGGGCGGAGCGTACTTCTACGTCTGCGGCGACAAGGACTACATGGCCAAGGACGTCCATCAGGCGCTCATCGATATCGCACAGGAACATGGTGGCCTCTCCAAAGAAGAGGCGGACCACTACGTCAACCGCACGCTGATGAAGGAAGAGAAGCGCTATCTGCGCGACGTTTACTAATCCTTCTTTTTCTCGGCAATAACTTCGCCAGTATTGGCGTCGTAGGTTATGCCCGACTCAGCGTCATAGCGGAAGGTGGCCGAACCGGATGCCTGTCCCGGCGCGCTGCCCCCGGACTGGCGCCCGCGGGTGCCGGGGAGGAAGTCGTCATCACCGCGCAAGCGGTAGTATGCGAACATACCGGCACCGATAATCGCCAGCGTCGCCAGCGGCACCCAGACGATGGGCTGCTTGATGAATGAATCGTCACTTACCACAGGCGGGGTGACTGGCGTGAATTCCTCGTTGGTGACATTCACGACACCTGTCGCGAAGTTGTCGTCCTCGTTAGGTTCATCATGGATGTTATCAGGGTCAATCCACGCCTCGATAACGTAGGGGCCGGTGCCGCTGGGAGTGCAGAAGAACTCGAGGTTATCCTCACCAGTGGCGCGTTCCAGTTCGCGCGTGCGCTGGAGGCCCGGTTCGCACTGCGTGCCGCTGCCAGTTACCACCACTTCAGCCCCCTCGGAGAGGATTTCAGGGCCAAAATTGAAGGCGTTGACGATGACGCGTACGGTCTCGTTCAGCCTGATTTTTTCGGGTAGCGGCTCTATCTCGAGCGAGAGCTGGTAGAAGACCTGCTTGAGGTAGAAACTGGTCGAGTTGCGGTTGTCGCTCAGGTTCAGGTCGGGGTAGGTGTGGTCTAGAACCTCGACCTCGACGGACAGGTTGTGCCAGCCGAAACCGACGGTGTTGTACCACCAGATTGAGACGACACGCGATTCATTGTAGGCCAGATTAAATCCTTCGACGTGATAGAGTTCCTGCATCTGGTTCGGGTCCTGGTATTCAGGTGCGGTGGCATTGTCGACAAAGAGCGAAAGGCGATAGTGCGGCACTGCCCCCAGCAGATTCTGTAGCTCAACCGTCAGCTCGACCCACTGTCCTTCGAAAGCTTCCCCGGAATGGGAAATAGCGCCCAGTTGCACGTCATGGCGTGGAGCGGCAATCGCGACCCAGATTGACTTGTAGTTATTGGACTCGTCCAGCTCATCGATTACTTTTTTGGGGTCGGCGTAGCCCATCACGGTTGGATTGTGCTCAGCCCAGGTGTAATCATATTCCAGTTCCCGCAATCCACCCTCGGCAAGGGTAACATTCCAGCTGTTGACCAGTTCACCGTCAACACGCAGCTCGATGTAGGCGCCGGAGACCGTCTCAGCGCCACCGTTGAACACCGCGACCGTAACCGTAGAGGGAATGCCACGCGCGGGCTCGCCGGCGACCACAACCGCCGTGACTTCAAGGTCAGGCTTCGGTTCCAGCACGGTCACGTTAAAGAAACGACGATTGTCAGCCTCATTCCATTCTTCGATAGCATCTAGTGGGTCAACTTCGACAATGATGGTATGGTTGCCAATGATGGAAGTACCGCTATTCAGGTCCCATGTAACCCATGCAAGTTCTTCGCCCGGAATGTATAGGATTCCGCGCGTGGTGCCATTCATAACTGTGCCAATCATAAAATCGGCAATCTCGCTGGCAGTACCACCTTCGGGCTGGTCCCAGAAACGGACTCGCACGTTCGAGGCGGGCTCGACGCTATCGTTGTTGTAAATCAGCACCGAAAGATTGATGGCGTGGTTCTGGAACGGCATTTCCAGCCAGTCATCCAGCGGCAGTGCTACTAGCCCCCGATTGACGCTAACCGTCAATTCGGGAGTGTGGGGGTGGACGAAGATTGCTTCGTCGAAGACGTTGTTGTCTTCATCGGTCTCCTCGATATCGTCCTGCGAGTCAAGAATTATACGTATCGTATGGTTGCCTGCGGCTCCGGGCCGCCATGTGATGTTGACCTGCGCCGCGCTGCCTTCCTGAACATTGCGCACTTCCAGCGTCTCGATTTCAGTTGTATCACCATCGAGAATATCCTGGAACGTAACGTAGAACAGGGGTGCCGAGGCGCGGCCTGAATTCTGGAACAGGACGACTACATCGATAATGTCTCCAACGGCAGGATCCGGAGGTGAAAGAATTACGGTTGTACCCTCAATAAATTCCAAATCTGCTGTAGGCTCACCAAATACATGGAACTCGTAGTAAAGCGCGTTGTTATTCTCGTCAGTCTCATTAATATCATCAAAGTAGTCAATGAACACTGAGAAAACCCGATCACCTTCAGCATGGTCTGTCCAATCAAATTCAATCAACACTGCCTTGTCTGCACCAATTGCACCTATCTCCTGATCATAGACCACGTCACATTGTTCATCACCGACGTCGCATTCGCTGGTGTTGTTCATCACTAGGACTGTGACATTGACCGCCGGTTCGATGCCGCTATTACGTATCTCGAAGGAGCCCTGAAACACTTCATGTGCCACCGGGCCCTCGGGGTCAATCGTCATATTGAAAGGCTCCAGGTCAACATCATTGTGGAATGCGGAGGCCGGAACTGCTAGCATCAGCAGCGCTATGGCAACGAGCAGCAGGGCCGCAAATATGGAGAGTAGATTTAGCCTCACACCCGCACTCCCTATGCCGGGGAGATAAAGGTTTCTGATAGGAGGAGGGCTTAAAGGAAGCGAGCGGTGCGCCCGCGTGGACCCCACCTGCGTGCTCGACTACCGCTACGGCCGCGACGAGATGCGCGCTATCTTCGGCGCCGATGCCTACCTGCGAGCGTTGCTCGAGGTCGAGGCAATCCTCGCTGAGGAGCAGGAAGCGCTGGGGCTGATTCCGAAAGGACACAGTACGGCAATCCGCAAGGCGATTCCCAAAGTCAGTCGCGACCGCGTCGAAGCTATCGAGGCGGAAATCAGGCACGACATCATGGCGGTCGCGAAAGCTCTCGCAGAGCAAGCGGGCGACGCAGGCAGGTCGGTGCACTTCGGCGCGACCAGCTACGACATCGTCGATACGGCCCGCGCGTTGCAGCATCGCGACGCGCTGGCACTGGTCGCTGACGGAGTTGACGCGCTCATCTCCGCGCTGGCGGGACAGGCGCGCGAGCACCGCGATCTGGTGATGCTGGGGCGCACCCATGGCCAGTGGGCGACGCCGGTCACCTTCGGTCTGAAGATGGCTGTCTTCGCCGCCGAGGCGGCCCGGCAGCGCGAGCGACTGGCCGAGCTGCGACCGCGGCTCGAGACCGGAAAGCTGCTCGGCGCGACCGGCAGCGGCGCCGCACTGCACCCGCACACACTCGAGCTGCAGGACCGAGTTATGGCGCGGCTTTCGCTCAACGCGCCGCTGGCGACAACGCAAATCCTGGGGCGCGACCGGCTGGCGGAGCTGGTGCAGTGGGGCGGTAACCTGGCGACCAGTATCGAGAAATTCACGCTTGAAATCCGGAACCTGCAGCGCAGCGACATCGGCGAAGCAGCCGAGGCGTTCGACGTGGCGAAGCAGGTTGGCTCGTCAACTATGGCGCAGAAGCAGAACCCGATTGCGTGCGAGAATCTGGGCGGCCTAGCGCGGATGGTACGCTCGTTTGCGGCGCCAGCACTGGAGAACAACTTGCAGTGGCACGAGCGCGATCTGGCCAACTCGAGCAGCGAACGAATACTGCTGCCCCATTTTTATATACTTATTGACGAGATGCTCTGCAAGGCTGTGGAGGTCTTCCGCAATGTCCAGCCAAATCAGGAGCGCATCGCCGCCAATCTTGTCACGGCTGGCGGGCTACCGATGGCCGAAGCAGTGCTTCTGGCGCTGGCCCGCGCCGGCATGGACCGGCAGGCAGCGCACGAACTGGTGCGGCAAGTTTCCATACGGGCCGCGACTGGCGAGGCCAGCTTCCGCGACCTGCTGCTGGCCAAAGGCAAAATCACGAAGCTCATGACTGCTGCTGAAATCGACGCGGCGCTCGACCCCGCCAACTACGTGGGCCACGCTGGCGAGATTGTTGACCGCGTGCTCGCTTCGCTGGCGTGAGCCTGTTCCTGCTGCGCTACGGCGAGCTGGGGCTCAAGGCGCCCGGGACGCGGCGGCGCTATGAGCAGAAGCTGGCTGACAACCTGCTCCAGCGGCTGGCGCTGGCCGGCATCGAGGCGCGTATCGAGCGCATGCGCGGACGCTTTTTCGCGCACGTCGTCGAGGGCGGCACAGCGCCTGACGGGGATTCTGTAGCCGGCGTGCTGGCACGCACCTTCGGGATTGTCTCGATCTCACCGGTGGAGGAGCTGCCAGCCGAGCTGGATCTGCTTGGGGAGGCGGCGGCCGAGTGGGGCGCCGCGCTGCCACAGGGCGCTAGTTTCGCGATTCGCCCGCGCCGCACCGGCTCGCACTCGTTCACGTCACAGCAGTTGGGCGCCGACCTTGGCGCAGCGGTGCTGGCGGTGCGACCCGACCTGAAAGTCAACCTTTCCGCGCCCGATCACGCGCTGTATGCCGAGGTGCGCGACAAACGCGCGTTCTTGTTTCGCAAGGTGCTGCCGGCGATCGGAGGGCTGCCGCTACACACGCAGGGCAAGGTACTGGTCCACGCAGAAAACTGGCGCGACCTAGTCGCGGGCTGGCTGCTCGCCAAGCGCGGCTGTACGCTCGAGCTGGTCGAACAGGCGCAGCTCCCCGCTGCCGAATGGAGGGCGCTCGAACGCTGGCATCCGCGACTGCGCAGCCATCCCGCCACATCATTGGAGGAGCTGCCGCAGCTGGCGCTTCGCCGCAAGGCGCTCGGAGTGGCAGTCGGGTGGGACGCGCAGCGTATGGTCGCGCCGCCGGCCGGGATGACCTGGCACGCGCCGCTGCTGGCGCTGCCGCCGGAACGCGTGGCGGTGCTGCGCGAAATACTCCTTGAGAAGCGCGACCCGGAAGGCCCGTCAGGCAAGGCGCCGGCATGACCATTGCATTGCTGGGCGCCGGCGCGCTCGGTTCGGTGCTCGCGGCACGGCTTGTGCAGGGCGGCGCCGAGGTCGTGCTCATCGCTGATGGTGCGCGCGCCGAGCGGCTGCGCCGCGGCTTGCGGGTGGTGGGGCTGACGCAGTTCCGCGAGGCGCTAGCGGTGCAGTCGACGCCCGAAGGCTGCGACTGGCTGCTGCTCTGCACCAAGTCGTGGCAGCTGGAGCCGCTGCTGCCCCGGCTCAAGGCGTGGTGCGTGCCAGTGGTCGCGTGCCAGAACGGGCTGCTCGCCGTCGATGCACTGGCCGATGCTCTGGGCGCCGGAAACGTGGCAGGGTTCGTGACTGGGCTCGGCGCTGCGCGGCGGCCCGACGGCAGCGTGTTGCACGCCGGCGACGGCTACGCGGTACTGGGCGCAGCGGTCGGCGCGCCGACCGCCGCGCTGCAACTGCTGCGCGACGCGCTCAGCGCGGGCGGAATCGAGGCGACCCTAACGAGCGATTTGCCGGGAGAGCTGTGGCTCAAGGCTATCGCGAATAACGCAATCAACCCGGTCGCCGCGCTGGCGGGCGTACCGAACGGCGCGCTCCGCGAAGGCGCGCTCCGCGAACGGGCACAGGCGGCCTGCCGCGAGGGAACCGCGGTCGCCACAACACTCGAAATCGCGCTGCCGGGAGACGCGTGGGCACGCGCGCTGGAAATCATGGAGCGCACCGCCAAAAACCACTGTAGCATGCTGCAGGACCTGGAAGCGCAACGACCGACCGAAATCGACGCAATAACAGGTGCCATCGTGCGGCGCGGCCGCCGGACGGGCGTCGCGACGCCCGTCAGCGAAGCGTTGCTGCGCACCGTCCGCGAGCGCGAAGTGCACTCCTGAAACGGGCGACCGCAAACTACTTTTATGACTCACCCGAGCGGGGGCATGGTCAAGCGGATAGTGCGCGAGCCGGGGCTCACCTTCAGCGAATTTTCACTGCTGACCGGGCTGACGCCGGCTGACTGCACGCTGCCCAATATCTCGCTGGCGACCGAACTGGCCGGGCTCAGGCTGCGGCTGCCGCTGCTCAGCGCGGCGATGACTTCCGTCACGAGCTACGAAATGGCGCTCGCGCTCGGCAAGGAGGGTGGGCTGGGGGTCCTGCCGGTGCGGCTGCCCGTCGCCGAGCAGGCGGCCATCGTCGAACGCATCAAGGGCTACGAGATGGGATTCGTCGAGGATTCGGTCTGTATCGAGCGCGAAACTACGATTGACGAGGCGGTGCGGCTGGTTGAGCGGCACGGCCACTCCAAGCTACCAGTCACCGACCGCAACAATGTCTTTCTCGGGCTCTTCAGCTTCGACCGCTACCTGGAGCTGGACGCTCCGCCGGGCGACCCGGTCGGGAGCGTCATGCTCACACCCGGGGAAATGGAATGCTGCCACGACCCCGCATTGAGCGTCGAGCAGGCGAAACAGCTGCTGGGCGAAGGGCGCTACCTGGTCGTGCTCGACGAGCTAGACCGGCTGGTGAAGCTGGCGTTCCGCAAGGACGTCGAGAAAATCCCGGTCGCCGCCGCCATTTCGACCCACAAGGGGTGGCAGGAGCGGGTCGAGGCCAACCTAGCAGCCGGCGTCGACATGATTGTCATCGATACATCGGACGCCCACAGCGAGTTCGTTGGCGAAGTGCTGGCCGCATACCGCGCGATGAAGACCGGCGTCCCGATTTGCGCCGGCAATATCATCACCGCCGACGGAGCGCGATACCTGATGGAGCAGGGCGCCGACATCGTCAAAATCGGGATGTCATCCGGCTCAATCTGCACCACCCAACGGCAGAAGGCAACTGGCCGCGCACCGCTGACAGCGCTCATTGCGGCTGACCGCGCCCGACAGGAGTTCCGCGAGGAGGGCGGCCGTTACGTGCCGCTCGTCGTCGACGGCGGCATCGGGTCGGCGGGCGACATGATTATCGCGCTGACGCTGGCGGACGCGGTGATGATGGGGGGCTACTTCAACCACTTCCTGGAAGCTGCCGGGGAGAAGTTCGACGAAAACCTGCGGCTCACCAGCCATGAGCCGGAGATGCGCTGGGTCGCCACCTGGGGCGAAGGGTCAGCCCGTGCGCGCAACCTGGACCGCTACGGCCACGCCACGGCGAAGAGTTTCTTCACCGAAGGCGAGGAAGGCACGGTCGAATTCCGCGGCCGGCTCAAGCCGCGGCTGAAGGAAGATATGCGCAAGGTCAAGGCTGCGCTCGCTAATACCGGCAGCCACACGCTGGCGGAGTTCCGCGAGCAGGCGGTCATCGAGCTGATGTCGCCCCGCACCCGCGACGTGGTTGGCGACACCCACTCCATCCGCGTCGGCGGCGGTTGAGGGCGCGCCGCTAGCTGGGTCGCAGCAGCTCGACGAAATGGTCGTATTCGTCCCCGAGATGGATATAGCAGCGGCGCCACGGCTTCAGCTGCCCGTCGCGTGCCGGGACGAAGCGCCAGGCGTGGCCGGCGCCGACGAGGTCTTCGGCCAGTAGGATGTCTCCGGCGCCAATGGTGGCGCTGGTCGTCTCGTCAAAAGTTTCGACGTCACAGCTGTGGAACTCGAGGCAGCCGCCCAGCGTCAGCACTAGCTGCTTGCGCGGCGCGGTGTGCGCCAGCTGCGGCCCTTCACCCGCGCCGCCCTTCGGCAGCGGCGTGACGGCGAATTGCAGCCGCAAGTCGCCGGCGTTGTCGAGGATATTCTCGTTGACGAACAGCTCCGAAAAAAGGCCGACCGACCCGAGGCCAGTCTTGCGCACCAGCGGCAGCACGGTCCATGCAAAACGGGTCTTCCCGCCGGGGCCGGTATACATGCGCAGGATTGGCAGGCCCGTTGCGTCAGCCATACTATGCGCTGCCGTGCGCCGCGGCGATGGCGGCGTCGGTCTGCGCGACGCTCGCACGCCAGTCCGCTTCGCTGGCAGTTAGCGCGCGGATGGCGTCGACGTTCTCCGGGACGACGTCACTCTCCTGATGGATGGCCTGGAAGTAGTATAGTGTGTCGCCGACCAGCTTAACTCCGTCTTCCCAGACGAAGATTTCGTGCAGGTCGCCCCAGCGCCGGCCAATGTCGCGCGCCATCTCCATCACTTCGGCCGTCGTCGTAATCCGGCTGTCGCCGCCGTGCATCACGATGACGCGCGGTTGCGCGCGGAATAGCTCGACGGCCGCGTCGGTCGTCAGCCCATGGCCTGACGGGAGCGTGGCGACGATGGCGTGAACGTGCATGATGGTAGTGGGTACAGCGACAGCCAGCGAGTTAATGCTGATTTCAGGGCAGACAGTCATCAGGTCGGGGCCGTGGTGGCTCGGTACTTTCAGAACGGGTTTGATAGCGTTAATCGGGCCTTTACCTGAATCGCCGGGGTCAGCCGCGCGGCGAATCATAGTGCACTCGACCGCGAGCGAGCGGCACGTTTCCCAGAGCGGCACCAACGTCCGCGAAAGCCCGGTGGTATTGCACGAGACCACGCGCGTCGCGTCGGCGCCAAGATTAGCGTCGTGGTTGGCGCTCGAACTGTAGGAAAGGCCGGTAAGGGCGTGCTGTTCACCACCCTGGAAAACAGCCTTCACGCCCGCCTTGCGGTATTTCGTGAGATTCTCCGCGCCCATCTTGCCGGGCGAGCAGTCGACGACGACATCCGCCGCCGCGAGCAGCTCCGACAGGCCACCCGCGCATTCGTAGCCGCCTTCGCTGAAGGCGGCTACGCGGCCGGCGTCGTCCGAAGTGTAGTAGAGCGGGAAGCCACGGCGCACCGCCAGCTCGCAGCCGAAGCTGGGGCCGGTCTTGGTGACCCCCACAATTTCCATGTCAGCTTGCGCTGCAACCGCGTCGGCGACGCGCTTGCCGATGGTGCCGAAACCGTTAATGGCGACCTTCATGGCCATACGCGCCCATTCGGCCGGTTTTTAAAGTCAGTCGTCGGTTTCTTTCTGCTCGACAATTTTCTTCAGGTCCTGTATGGAAATCGTGCGCGATTCCGGTTTTGGGGAAGATTCCTCGTCATCGGGAGCATCGGATTCTGGCTCCGCTTCCGCTTCCGCTTCCGGCTCAGGCTCAGGCTCCGCCTCCGCCTCTTCGGCTTTCGCGTCGACTTCCGAGTCGCCATCCCCGCGCGAGCCGACCGCGTAATCGCCCTCGCCCGCCGTGCCGGAAGCCACGCTCGCATCCCCGGCCAGCGCGCCCTCGAGCTCCGCATGGCGTTCCTCCGCCTCCTCTCCGGCAGACTCCTCGAGCTCTTCCTCAGGCGACAGCTCTTCCTCTTCAGTATCCTGCTTTTCAGCAACCATCTCCGACGGAATGGCGGGCGGCTCAACGGGCTCGTCCGGCAGCGGCACCAGCGGTTCGGCCGGCTCGGGCGGAACAGCACCCGGCGTCGCAATCGCCTCGTAATATTCCCACGCCTGCTTCTCGGCGGCCAGCGCGACCGCGGTGGCATCGCCGTCGTCGAGCGCCTGCCAGATGGCGGCGAGCCGGTCGACAATGAAGGCGAAATAGCGGGGCGCCGCGTCGTACGCCTGCTCGGTCCAAATGAATGGAATCCACGCCAGCACCTGCCGGTTGTGGGGGTCGCAACTGAAGCGTAGTTGTGGCCCAGGGTAGATGATTCCGCCGCACGGGATGCGGTAGTTGTTCATGAACGCCAGCACCTTGTAGATATCCTGCTGACGCGGCTGCTGCCGCAGGCCATACTGGCACTCGAAATAGATGTTGACGCCACGGTAGTTCAGGAAAATCTCCGGCTGCCCGGAGCCGGTTGATGGCGCTGCCGGTTCGTCCCCCGGGAAGAGCATGCCCATGATTGAGTCACCCCACCCCTCGCGCACCGCGCCGGGGGCGTCGTAGCGCAGGATGCTCTCCTTCTTCGGCGAACGAAACTCGCGCAAGCTCTTCGAGTGGGCACGCAGGCTGAGGCCGCTGGCCATCTCGCACACAATCCAGAGCGCGTAGACGTCGGCCATGCGCTGCGTCTCGACGAGCACGGTATCTTCGTAGTAGGAACGGTAGTCGCGCAGGAATTCCTGCCAGAGCGGAGGCAAGTCGCGGTAGGCGCGGTTCTTGAGGCGCCGGATTTCCTGCTCCGCTTCGCGGTTGATTTCGCGTGCCTCCTTACGGATATGCCGCGCCATGCCAAGCAATTCCTTGAGCTTCCCGCCCAGCAGCGTCTGCTTGTGGAGCAGGCAGACCACGTCCAGCTTCTCCAGCTGTTCCCGGACTTCATCTGACGCAGGGCCAGCTTCCTGCCCGTAGATAGCGGCCCACGCCTTGCGCTCGCGCTCGCGCCGCTCCATCTCGTCACGGAAGAAGACTGCCTCTGTGAAGAGCTCGATGTGGAACTTCACGAGCAGGAGGTTCGACGGCGTGTGCCATTTCCGCTTGCGGATGTCGGTAACGTGGACGGTCGCGTATTCGACCCCCTTCTGCGCACGCACCAGCGCAGTCTTCTCCCAGCGCACCGCGCCTCGAATCGACGATTTCATGTGCTTGCGCTGCTTCTCGATAAGATAAGAGAAGGCGCCTTTCTGGACGCGCCGCGTCAGCTTCAGCAAGCGCTCCGAGAAATCGAGGAGCTGGGAGATGTTGAGCATGATTTTCTCCTCCTCGATGGAAGCGGTCGCGCCAGGGTAGGCGGCACTGCTCTGGTCATCGGCTCCCGCCGCCTGCACCAGCGCCGGGATATGCTGCTCACGTAATTGCTGGAAACTCTCGTAGTCGAGCATCTCAGGGGCGATGACCACTTCGAGCCGATTCGAGACGCAGCCGCCGGACTCATGCAACTCAAGCCGGTTGGCGCCGATGTAGTCGGGCACCCGGAACCGCAATGAGTGGGTCTGGTTGCTCGCCAGCGCCGGCAATTTCTCGAGCGTGATGTTCCCCATCCTGAGGCTGGGCGCCTCGAGTGGCTTCAGCGCATGCACCAACAGCGTCAGCGTCTCGCCCTCGAGCAGGTGCTCGCGCCCCTCGGGCAGCTGCAGCTCGAGGGTCGCGCACGGAGTCGTCATTAGCCGAAGATGCTCATGCCGGGTGAATCGACCATCTTCTCGAGCGTGTGGGTGATTTCAGCTTCGGCACCCAGCACCTGCTCCGATTTCAGCTGTAGGCAGCGCAGTTCATTGCGCTCAAGCCCCTCGAGCGACGGCATGATATTGGCGCGAATCACGTCCTGCAACGCCTTCTCCAAGTCATACTGCCCGCGTGAGTTAAAGAGCGTTAGCATCGAGTCGATGACTGACGCCGGCCCGATTTTGCGGAAGGTGCGCACGCCACGCGGTACTTCTTCGTCGCGGTGCACTGGCGGCTCCTCCTCCTCCAAAAAATCCATCAACTTGCCGTAAGCCGCGAAGAGCGAGCCATCCTCGTCGTAAAAGTCGAATTTCTCTTCCGAAAACCAGTCCAGCTCTTCAACCGAAAGGCCTTCAGGCTGCTCGGGAGCGATGCCCAGCTTCTCCAGCTTGTGGAAGACAAACTCCGGCATGCGACGGTATTCGTCCTCACGCTCGGGCAACCCGATTTCGACGAACGCGAAACGGCGCATCAGCGCGTGGCCGATGTTAAAGAGCGTATTCTTGTCCTGCGTGTTCATGGTGCCGATGATACGGAACTCGGGCGGCATCATGAACGGCGCCCCGCCAGTCTCCTTAGCAGTCAGTAACGGCTGCTTGTCACGGTACTCGAAGACGGTAAAGAGCTTGCCGAACGCTTCGTCAATATTGGCGCGGTTGAACTCGTCAATCACAAGGTAATGTGGCTTGCCGCTCTCCTGTATCGACTTCTCACAGGCGCGCGCCGCCTCGGAAATATACCCGTCCTTGAAGTAGTAGCCACCCTTGTCATCAGGCGAAATGCCGCCGATGACCTCGAAGTTGGACCACTCGGCGTTGGCGGTGACGATGGTGTAGTTGGGATCGTCACCATCCACCCCGCAGAGCTGCATCAGCAGGAGGTTGGCCAGCGCAGTCTTGCCGGTCCCGGGCTCGCCGTAAAGCATGATGTTGCGACCCGATTTCAGGTGGGTGATGACCTGGTTGACCGTCTCGGTAGTCGTTGAATAATACCGTGAAAGCTCCTCGAAATCCACATCATAGGGAATCCGCTTGGCCTTGCGCACTTTCGCCTTCAGGTCGACCTCATCGAGCATTCCCTCGACTTCATCCCAGTCCATGATGAAGCCGCCCGAGTCCTCGGCCGTCGGCTTGATGTCAATCGTCGCGTCCGGGAATTCCTGCAGCAGCCGGTCCATCGCGGCATCGAGCGATATTTCAGTCTGCGCAGGATCCTCCGGCGGCACGTAGGTCGAATCGAACGGATCCTGCCGGGGTACCTCGAGCGGAGCCAGCTCGGCCATCCTGTCGCGCAGCTTGTGCGCGCCGAAGCGGATACCATACCAGAGGCCGGTCACGGCCAGCAGCAGCGGGACCACCAACAGCACCCATTCCGAAGTCGTAGTGGGGGCTGCAAAGTCCTTCTCCGAGAGCAGGACCGGGATGACGCTGAAGCCGAACAGGGTCCCGACTCCGGCTACGAATATGCCGAAGTAGGCGAGCCCCTCCATCGACTCCTCGAGCTTGCGCTTGCGATAGAAGAGCCAGACGCCAAGGAAAGTGATGAAACCAGCCATCGCAGTCAGGACGAGGTCAACCTGCTCCATCTTGATGTTGGACTGGTTGCGGAGCGCGTTGAAGAGCAGAACCAGGTACTGCAGAAGCAGCCCCGCCATAATCATCGCAAAATATTTGGCCTCTTCAAGGTCCTTCAGCCGGACGCTGGTGATGATGAACGACCCAATGCCGACGAGCAGCGTCGCCAGGCCGAGCAGAATCAGCACCATCTCGGGCGGCTGCAGGTCGAGCAGGTACATCCGGACCGAACCGTCAGAGGCTTTCGCGGCCCATGGCCCCCGCACGTAGTTGTAGTGGACCGCACCGAGAACGGCAGTGCCGGCGATGAGGAACATGTAGGTGCTGGTCGCTAGCCGTTCACCAACGTCATGGCCGGTCACAGCAAACAGGAAGAAGGAATAGGTGAGCACCACCATCGCCAGCACCGCGACAAATCCGGCAGTCGAAGTGATTGGCGAGAGGGCCGTCTCGTTGCGACCCTGGACCAAGTAGACTGCGATAATCAGTACCAGACAGAAATAGAACGGAGCCATCGCTGAGGGGGAGGCGCTGCGCCACGAATGCGCCAGTGTCATCAGCGTCAGCAGGAGCGTGAGCCCGAGGACAATCTGGTACTGGCTCCCATAAATCGACGCGCCGCCACCCGAGCTTAACCGGACCGGGCAGCCATCCTGGTTGCCGGGGTCTGACCAGCCGGGCGGGCACTCGAGTGGCTCGCCGATACCGGTGTAACCTTCGAGGTCGGGCGTATCTGGCGTAGGGATGTTGCCGGTGGTCACGAACAGGATGTAGCCCAGCAGCGCCACCGCCAGCAGGAACTGGAACGCCGGCAGGTAGAATCTCGGCTGCCACCCTCTGGGTGCGGCTGACGCTGCGGATGGAGTGTCGGTTGCCTCGACCGCCTCCCGGGTAGTTTTCGTCGCCAGTGGCGGTTCCTCTGTTGACCGGGGCTCGAAATTCGTCCCGCAAATCTTGCAATAGTCCTCGGTCTCGCCGGCAAGTGAGGAACAGACCGGGCACTTGGCCATGCTGCTCCAGTATAGGACAGGTTAAACAATATTGCAGGGGAGTTTTTCTTTAGCCCCGGCAGATGCGCCTCCCATGAGTCCGGATGAACTCACCCTGCGGGACCTCCGAGTGCAGGTGCTGGCGGAACGCCGCGACGGGCGGCTGGTGAAGCTGTCAGCCCACTTTCACAAGCGGGTGGCGCGGCTCGAACAGGGGCTGGAGCAGGCGCGCGATGCGGCACGCGAGGACGAGCAGCGGTTCCAGCGCGCCAATAGCGATATCAGCAAACTTTCCGACCTGAAGCTGGAGCTGCACAAGCACCGCGAGCGCAAGCTGACGCGACTGGCGTGCGAGAAGGTCAACGGCCAGCAGCCGTCGCTGGAAGCGGTCACCGAGCAGGAACGAGAGTTCCTTGAGAGCGTCGCCAGCGTCATTGGGCAGCACCGGCAGAAATTGCTGGTGCGACGGGCACCGCCGGTTCTGGCGCCGCCCGTCGCAAAACCCGAGCCGAAGGCGAAGCCGGCACCGAAACCCGCTGTGCCGGAGCCGGAACCAGCCGTCGCTGCTCCTGCCGATATCGACGACTCCAAAGCGCTGCTGGTGCGCGTTCTCGAAGATTTGCCGACATTTACGGGACTTGACGCACGCAACTACTCGCTCAAGGCCAACGACGTAGCGCACATTCCGCTCTACAACGCGCGCATGCTGCTAGAGGCGGGCAAGGTGGAACGGCTGGAGGACGAAGCCTGAAACTGCGGGACGGCGAGCTACAGTTCCCAGCCGGCAAGCTCGCGACGGCGCTGCGGGGGCGGCAGCGCGTGGGCCGCGCTGCCGCCGGCGGTATTGTGCTGCAACCGGTCGAAGCGCTCTGGTGCCACGCCAGCGGGGCGCTCGAGCTTGACGCGAAACTGCAGGCGCAGCTGGCTGTGCTGGCGGGCGAGCTGCTACCGGTTGCCTACAACGACTTGCGGCAGCGCGGCATCGTGCCGAGCGTCGAAGGCGCTGCGCTGCGCTTCCGGGCGCGCGACGACGGCGCGGACGTACGGCTACACATTGACAGCAGCGACGCGCCGGCCAGCCTGGCGCTGCTGGCGGAAGGCGACTGGCTGGCGCTGGTCGACGAAGCGCTGGAGATAATCTACTACGCAGCCTCGTCGCCCGGCTGGGGCGTGCTGGCAGAAGGTCCGCTGCCGGAAGCGCTGGCGACGGCGGGGTTGCAGGTCGCTTCAGGAATGAAGTTCGGCACCCGCTACCGAGTCTACCGCGACGGTGAATCCCACGCTGCTTGGCTGCTGCATTTACTACGCGACGACGACAGCTGGCTCGACATCGTGCGCGCGGTGCGGGTGGCGCACGGCGTTCGCAAGCAGCTGGTCGCCAGCGACGGCGAACGCTGCCTGGCGCTGGAATGGGTGAAACCCTGAAGGTCGGCCTGGACCTGCATAACTTCGGGATGCTGCATCGCGTCGTCACGACGCTGGAAGGCGACGAGTTCAGGCTGCTACCGCTCGACGCAGTTCCCGCCACATCGGACGAAGTCGAAGTTGTCGTCAGCGACGCCGCGCAACTGCCGGTAACCCGCCTGCCGGTCATCGCGCTCGGCGACGTCGCGCTGCTGCCGTTGCAGCTGCGGCACGTCCGCGCCGGGCGGCCGCCGCTGGTCATCGGCGTTGACCCGGGCGGCACCACCGGCGTCGCGGTGCTGGCACAGCGACGCCTGCTCCACAGCGCCGAATGCGCTACGCCTGACGAAGCGGCGGAGCTGGTGCGGCGGGTGGCACGCTGCTCGCTCGACTGCACCGTGCGCATCGGCAGCGGCGCCCCCGAGGCGGGCGCGCGTATCGCCGCTGCGCTGCGCCACCTGCGAGTCGAGCTGGTTGATGAACGACGCTCGGGGAGCGGGTCGCACACCGCCGCGGCACGGACGATTGCGCTCAAGCGTGGAGAACGCGTGCGCGAGCTGGACTACCGTCCCACCGCCGGCGAAGTGGCGCGGCTGCAGGCGGAGTCGCGGATTGCGTCGGGCAGCCGCCGCACCATCTCGCGGCAGCAGGCGCGGCAGGTGCTGCTGGGCGAACTGACGCTAGAAGAAGCGCTGCGCGGCTAGCCGCGCAGCGCTCCGCAATTGCCGCACTGCGTTTCGTCGCCGTCGAACGGGGTGTTGCACGCCTCGCACACATTACTGCGTTCATCCATGACGCGCGACAGCGTCAGCCGATGGCGGCGCAAGTCGCGCACTTCGTAGCGGCCTGGGCCACCCAGCTCCTCCAGCAGGTCAGGTGGCAGCGTCAGATTGCCACCCAAGTCGAGCAGGAGTTCGCGCGTCAGCGCCAGGTCCTCGAGCTCGACATCTTCGCCGTGCTGCGCGATGAAGCGGCCATCCTGCAGCTCAAGCGAACGGTCGGCAAAGTCGGCGACCATCTCGCTGTGCGTCACGACCAGGAACGCCACTTCCTGCTCCTTGTGCAAGCGTGTGAAAAGCTCCATGATGCTGCGCGCGGTGACCGGGTCCACCGAGCCGGTGGGTTCGTCGGCCAGGATGAGTCGCGGGCGGGTGATGAGCGCGCGCGCAATCGCAGTGCGCTGCGCCTCGCCGCCTGAGAGCTGCTCGGGGAGCGCGTGCGCCCGCTCGGAGATGCCAAGGTAGTCAAGCATCTCGGCGACGCGAGCGGCCGCCTCGCGATGCGGAATCCCAGCATGGCGCAGCGGTTGCAGCACGTTGTCGCGTGCCGAAAGGTGCGGTAGCAGGTTGCCCTCCTGGAAGATGAACGAGACCGTCGCCCGCCGGTGTTGCACCAGCTGCTCGGGCGCCATGCGGGTAATGTCCTCGCCCGCCAGCTGCACCACGCCAGCGCTGGGCTTCAACAGCCCGCCCAGCGCTTTCAGGAGCGTGGACTTGCCGGCGCCCGAAGGGCCGACGACAGCGACCGCCTCGCCATCCCGCAAGGCGACGCTCAGCCCGCGCAGCGCGACAACATTGCCTTCCTCCGCCTGCGATTCGAAGACGTGGTAAAGTCCGGTTGCCTTGAGTAATTCTTCCGCCATTTATTCCCCCTTCAGTATGCGCGCTAGGTCGGAGCGAGTCGCACGGGCTGTAGTCCAGACCAGCGCCAGCATTACAACTGCGAGCACCGCCAGGCCGATGACGAGAAGCTCACCCCAAGGCCAGACCAGCGTACGGTCAACCGGGGTTGAAGCGCCGCCGAATGACTGGAAAATCAGCCCGAACAGGCTGAACATGCCATTAAACGCATACGAGATGCCGACCCCCAGTAGCGTGCCGAGCAGCATGCTCACTACCGTTATCGACATGATTTCAAACAGCACCAGCCGTCCCACCTGCCACTCACTGGCGCCGATGGCCTGCAGGATGGCAAGCTCGCGCTTGCGCTGCGTTAGCACCAGCGACAGGAAGACGAAGCTGGAAGCAACCGCGGCAATCGTCGCGACCGCGAACTGTAGCGTTAGTAATCCCAGCGTCCCGAATACCAGCCCGCCGTTGCGCTCGACTTCGCGATGCTCCTCACCCCAACTAGTGACCTTCGAGACCGACGAGTCAAAAGCCAGCGCGCGGGTCACCGCGCTCTGCGCTTCTGCATCGCCTTGCGGGCCGAGCTCAACGAACCATGTCGTTTCGCGCCACGCGTCAACCGCCCCGTCGCCAAGCAGTGTACGGAAGCTCGCCTCGCCGATGAAGATGCCGCCTGCGGTAATGTCGGTGTCAAGCCCGGGATGCCAGGTGTGCTCGCCGGCATTGCTGACAGTCACCTGGCCGGGAGCACCGCCGGTCAGATTCAGCACCAGTTGCGGCTGTTCGCCGAGCGAGAATTCCAGCTGCTCGCCGTAGCTGAAGCCTCCGGCGGCGAGCCGGTCGAGCGTTTTCCCAGGGTCGCCCCCGAAAGCCTGCCGGTCCCACCGCACAACCTCCCGGCTTCCATCCAGCAGCACCCAGGTCTGGTAAACCGAGTATTCGTCGCCGGCCGGATGCATGGCAATGAGCGGGACCGAAACCAGTCGGATATCGTCCGCCGCGACGTCGGTCCCCTCCAGTGCGACGCTGACTGCCGCCAGCGCCGCGGCGTGGTCGAGCGGTTGCTGGAACTCCACTTTCAGGTCGCCGCCAGCCGCGAGCGACGCGGTGCGTTCGTCGACCGCCATTCCCGTATAGCCTTGCACAGCAGCCATCGTGACGATGGAAAGCGTTAGTAACATAATCAGCGCCAGCTTCCCGACGCCCTCAGCCGAGCCGGAGCCGCGCAGCCCGCGGCCAATGTCGCGCAGCGCGGCCGTCCTTCCGAGCAGCCGCTGCATCATCCCCGGTGCCATCGCACCGAGCCGCGCCAGCACCAGCGCGCCGCCAATCCAGAGCAGGAAGGGCCCCAGCACCGCAAAGATGCCGTTCAGCACCGGGTTGCTGATGATGCCCTTTTCCCAGTCATCTGCGAGCCGACCGTCATTGGCCAAGCTCTCGATGTATGAATCAGCCAGCGCGATGAGACCAACCCCGAACAGCAGCCAGTGGAGCCAGTAGCGCGGCTGCGGCTTGACGACGACGCGCTGGACACCTTCGGAAATCTCCTGCTCCAGGAAGTCGCGCGTGCGGCTGCGTCCGAAGAGCAGCGCCAGACCTACGGTCACAACCAGCGTCGCCAGCGTCGCAAGCAATCCCAGCGACGGCGAAACATCGTATTCGCCGGGGCGGAACTGCATGAAGCCGACGGCATTCAGGATTAACGGCACCGCCAGCAGTGCCAGCAGGTAACCCGCCAGCCAGGCGCAGAATGCCACGATACCCAGCTCGCCCAGCACTATCCGCAACAGCGCGTCGGGATCGCCACCGATGACACGATGAATCGCGATTTCGCGCCGGCGCTGCTCGAGCGAGAGCAGCAAACCGTAGAGCAGCACTGAAACCGAGAGCACGATAATCGGAATCATGACGATATAGTTGAAAATCTGGATGAAGTAATTCTGAATCCTGAGCCAGCCGAGCAGGTCCTTAATGACATGCGTGCTGTCTAGGTTGGTATCGCCCTCCAGCGCGACTGAATCAAGGCTGCGCTGGATGCGATCCAGTTCTTTTTCAGCACTGTCGGTCGACTCGGTCGGCAACGCGGCACGGTCGATAGTAATCGCCAGGTAGGCGTGGTCGCCGCCAATGATTGCGGAGCGATTGTCGACCGACACCAGCTCCCACGGGATGAAGACCGGCTGTTGCGACGTGACCGGGGAAGTCCAGATGGTGTCGTCGTAGATTGACGTAATCTCCAGGTCCCGGAGCGTGACACTGACCCGGCAGTAGCTGTAGTGCTGGAATATGACCTCCTCGCCGGAACAGCTCTGCCCGGGGTCGGTGTCGTAGGCGAAGGTGAGCGAGGCCAGCCGGTCGCCCACCTCGGCGCCAGCCTGCGAAGCGACTTGCGACGGGAGCGAGATGGCGCGCCGCGCGACCGCGTCCGCGCCCCCGCCAGGCCACTCGCCGCCGAGCAGCCGCGCCGCGTGCCGCTCCGCCAGCGGGCCGTCGTCGTACGCACCGGGGCCGAGCAACCGCACCGGCCGGTAGATACTCGTCGGGGGGCCATTAAGCGAAGCTTCGGGGAAGAGTACCGAGACGTTGGACCAGTCGCTGCCGTTCCCCTCCCATCCCCGCATTTCAAGCGGCTGCGGCTTCAGGTAAGCTTCGGTAAACCAGCCGGCGCCGTGACCGCCCTGCTTGCCGGCAACGATGGCGCAGTCGGTGACCTCCGGCAGCGCAAGGTAGTCATCGCAGTAGGATTCCCACAACGTGACGTCGGTCGTGCGCCCCTTGCCGCCCTTGTCAGCGTGGAAATCCATCCGGAAATCATACTGTTCGTCGTTGAAGCTCTTGATGAAGAAAATCTGCATCAGCCCCGAGCCGTAGACCAGCACGGTCGTAATTACCAGACTGGCAAGGAACACTCCCGTAAAGACCGCCAGACCGCGCGAGCGGCCGCGCCATGCCGAGAGCAGCGCCAGCCGCGTGCGGTCCGGGAACTCTCGCGCGGCAGCCTGCACCCGCGATGGCCATGCACGCCAGTTCACGCCGCATCCCCCCACGCACTCTCGACATCCGACGCGGCGACGCAGCCGTCGCGCAGCAGCAGCATGCGGTCGGCGCGCGCCGCCAGCGCAGCGTCATGCGTTACCATCAGGATTGAGATCTCGTTGTCGCTTGTGCATAATTCGTGGAACAGTTCCAAGATTTCGCGCGACGTCGCCACGTCCAGGTTGCCGGTCGGCTCGTCGGCGAGCAGCAACTTGCGGTCGCCAGCAATCGCGCGCGCAATCGCGACGCGCTGCGCCTGCCCGCCCGAAAGCTCGTCGGGGCGGTGCTGCGCGCGGTCAGCCAAACCGACGCGCTCGAGTGCCGTGGTCGCGCGCTGCTCTGCTTCCGGCATCACAGCGCCAGCCAGCTCGAGCGCCAGCGTGACGTTGTCGAGCGCCGACAGGTGCGGCAGCAGGTGGTAATCCTGGAAAATCCAGCCGATGGTCGCCCGGCGCAGATCGACCAGCGCGTACGGTGGCTGTTGCCCGTAGACGGAGCCATTGACGTCGATGGTGCCGGAATCAGCCGCGAGCAGCCCGCCGATGATGTTGAGCAGCGTCGACTTCCCGCAACCCGAAGACCCCATCAGTGCGACAAGCTCGCCCGGCGCGACCTCGAAGGCAACGCCTGTTAGCACCTCGAGCCGCGTCCCGCCTGCGCCAAAGCCGTGGTGCAGGTCCTTCACAGAGAGCAACGGGGCCATCGCCGGCGATTTCTGAACAGGCTATATTTAGCTTAAGCAAAGCTCTGCTCTTCGCGGCGCGGTGCCCCGGCGGAACCGCCCAACGTGTGCTGCGTCACTTCCAGCGCGTCGGCGAATAAATCGGCCTCTTCAGCGGTGTTATACATGTAAAAGCTGGCGCGCGCCGAACCCTTGATTCCGCGCGAGTTGAACCAGGAATGGACGCAGTGCATCCCGCTGCGGATGGCGATATTGGCGCTCTCGTCAAGGTCCATCGCGATTTCGTGGCCGTCGAGTCCCGCTAGGTTGAACGAGAAGATGCCGCCGCGCCCCTCGGCTTCGGGCGGGCCGAGCAACGAAAGCCCCTCCATCCCCGCCAGCCGCTTCGTCAGCCGCTCGTTCAGCGCGACCTCGTGTGCGTGGATTGCGTCGCGGCCGACTCCGGCGACGTAGTCGGCCGCAGCGCCAGCGCCAATCATCCCGCCGTAGTTCTGCAACCCCGCCTCGAAGCAGGATGGCGGTGGCAAGAACTCGCAGCCATCGTAGGTGGAGTTGCGGACGGTCGAGCCGCCGGCAAAAGTCGGCTTCAGCGCCGCCAATGCCTCGGCCTTGCCGTAGAGCAGGCCGGTGCCGCTGGGGCCGCAGAACTTGTGCGCGCTGGCGGCCAGGAAATCGACGTCCAGTTTTTGCGCGTCTACCTCCGTGTGCGCGGCTGACTGCGCCGCGTCTAGCATTACCAGCGCGCCGGCATCATGGCAAATCTCGGCGATTTCGCGCGCCGGCAGCGTGTAGCCGTCAAGGTTGGAAGTGTGGACGAAACTCGCCAGTTTGACGTCGGGCGTCAGCGCCTCCTTCAACGCTTCCAGGTCGAAATAAACGTCATCGCGCGACGGGACGACTGCATAGCGCACGCCGGTCCGCTCGCGGAGCACGTGCCACGGTATGACGTTGGAGTTGTGCTCACGGTCGCTCGTCAGAACGGTGTCGCCGCGCTTCAGGTTCAGGCCCCAGGCGACGATGTTGATCGCTTCGGTCGTGTTGCGGGTGAAGACGATTTCGCTCGCGTCAGCGGCACCGACGAACCGCTGTAACTGCCCCCGCGCGGTCTCGTAATGCTCGGTGACGTCGAAAGCCAGCTTGTGGAGCGAGCGGCCGCCGCAAGTCGGGAAGTTGCGGTAGTAGTTGTCCATCGCCCTGAGAACGGGCTCGGGCTTCATCGGCATGCAGGCGTTGTCGAGATAGACCAGCGGGTCGTCGCCCGCCAGCACGGGGAAATCCTGCCGCATCTTCAGCGGGTCCACGGTGCGTGAAGCTGCCCGCGGTTAAGAGCTTGCGCTCCTGCGCCAGAAGAAAACACTCGCTGCACTGAGCAAAACCAACAGGCCGCCCGCCAGCAGCAGCAGCGGCAGTTCCGCTTCTGCCCCGGAATCAGGCAGCGGCTCGGCAAGGTGGATGGTGATGCCGACGGGAGCACTGATGCCTTCGGGACCGGTGAGCCTCACCCAGAGCGTGTGGTTGCCTGGCTCGAGTCCGCTGTTCTCGAACGGAACGTAGAAATGGCCATTCCGGGCGAGCAGCGTGTGCCAGCTGTCGTATAGCAGCACGTTGCGCCACTCGATGGCAGTCGCGTTGCCGGGGCCGCCTTTTAGGAAGTACAGTTCACCATCCTGCCGTACGAACCAGCGAGTGATGTTGACCTCGCTGCTGGAGTTGCCGTCGTCGTAAGTCTCGCGATGCGTGACCTGCGGCGTGGTCGGGTCGAGCGAGAGATTGATGGTCGGGTCAATCCGCTCCGCCTCCACCAACGCCGCATCCACTTCGGGAAAGCCCCAACCATAGTCGTTGTTCGGCCGCACCGGATGCGAGAGCCAGCGGTATTCGGACGTGGATTCCAGGATTGAGCGCACCATCAACGGGCTCAGGTCGGGATTGGCCTCGTTCAGCAGCGCGATCATGCCTGCCACCATCGGCGTCGCCATGCTGGTTCCGGAGTAGGCGGCATAAGTCGCCTCGCCCGAGACAGTATCGTCGTTCTGGACCGACCAGACCGATGAGCCGATGGCGGCGATATTGGGCTTGATGTAGCCTTCGTGGGTCGGCCCCTTGCTCGAGTAGAACGCCAGTTCGCGGTCGTGCTCGGTCGCACCGACCGTGATAACATCGCGCGCCGAGCCCGGCGTCCCGATGGAGCCATAGTGGCCGGAGTTGCCGGCCGCAATCGTCAGCGCGATGCCGGCCGCCACCATCAGGTTGGCAACGTGCGACACCCGTTCTTCCTGCTCCTGCGTCAACTCGGACATCCAGGCGCCGCCCAGTGACATCGACGCGGCGCGGATGTTGTACTTTTCCTGATTGTCAATAGACCATTCCATCCCGCGCATCACTTCTGCAAAACTACCGCTTCCGCTGCCGCTCAGTACCTTGATGCCGACCAGCTGCGCACCCGGGGCGACACCACGGTATTCCGCGCCGTAGTATTCCTGCGAGCCCTCGCCGGTGCCGGTCGAAATACCGGCGCAGTGCGAGCCGTGGCCGTTATCATCGTAGGGCGTCGTCTCGCCGCTGCCGTCGTCGCCGCTATCGTCGAGCGCGTCATAGAAGGCGATTATTTTCTTCTGGCACGGCGGATTCGGGACGCCCTGAATAGTCGCGGCGGTGCATTCCGCGTCGTCATCCATATCGTTGATGCTCAGGTGATCGGGGTCGATGCCAGTGTCGATAATCGCGACGGTGATGCCGGTGCCGTCGAATCCCAAATCCCAAACTGTGTCAACATTGTGCTCCGGAATCGCGCCGTCAAGCAGTAGCTCCATGGGACTGTTGTGCGTCAGGAAGACGACGCCCGGCAGCGCCAGCAACCCCGGCAGACGGTCGATAGCAACCGAGCCGGAGATAATCGGCACGTGGTGGAAGCGCCAGCCGGCTTCGAAGCTGGCACCCTGCGCCAGCAACTCTTCGTCTGCGGCGGTCGGCATATGGTCAAAATCGACGAGCACCTCGACACGGCCATCTACTACGAAGCGTTGCTCGAGCAACGCCAAGTCGAGCGCGTCGTGCATGTGGTTGCGGTCGCGGTCCATCACAGTCCACTCCCACCAGCGCGTCTCGAGCGAGCCGGGCAATGACTCGGCCGCCGCGGTCGGCCCGAGTTCCTCGGGAAGGGTGAACGGCCCGACGCTGGAGAGAAGCAACAGCGCTGCAACAAGCAGAATACGCATACCGCCCCCGCACTCGGGCGGGACTTAAGGGTGCTGCGGTAGCGCCGCGCCAACCTGCTCCGGCACCACAACAGGCTCGCGGCAGGCAAAGTCTCGGCAGACATAGAGCGCCGGTTTGCCGTCCACCAGCGGCTTGCCGACCAGCGCCGGGAAAGGCGGCTGGTCGCCGACCGCGAAATCGTGGCGCGCCAGCATGCGGCGTGGCAGGAAGTGCGCCGCCAGCGCCGCGTCGAAAGCGGGAGTGGGGCCATCGCCGACCAGCACCAGCTCGACCGGTGGCTGCCGCAGCATCTGCGCCGCCTCGAGCAGGCTGGTACAGCCCCACGGGTGCCCCCGCAAGTGGCTCGCCTCTGCGGCAATAATCGCCTCTGCCGCCTGTCGCAAGTCGTCGCGCGCAAAGTGCCATCCCAACCTCACCAATGTCTGCGCCGCCACCCCGGTGGGTGACGGCGTTGCCCCGTCAAGCGGCTCGCGGTGGCGGAAGTAAAGCGATTCCTGGTCGCTGCCGCTGGCCCACAGACTGCCATCCCCAGCGCTGAAAAGCGCGAGCAACTCCTCGCCGAGCGTAAGCGCCCATTCCAGATGCCAGGCAGTGCCGCTCGCCTCGTAGAGCGCCAGCATTCCCTCTGCAAGGCAGGCGTAATCGTCAAGGAACGCAGTCGGCCCCGCACGGCCATCACGCCACGACCGTAACAGCCGTCCTGTGGAATCGACCAAATTGTTCTGCAGGAAGGTCGCCGCCTTGCTAGCGGCTTTTAAATACCGGTCGTCATGGAAAACATGACAGCCCTCGGCCAGCGCAGATATGGCCAAGCCGTTCCACGCAGTTAGCAATTTGTCGTCGCGTCCCGGCGGTTCGCGCTTTCGGCGGGCGGCGAGCAGTTTGTTGCGCGCCGCCGTGAGCAGCGCCTCGATTTTCGCCCGCGGCAGCCCCAGCGTCTGCGCCACTTCCGGCAGTGACAGCGGCGTGTGCAGCACGCTCTGCCCCTCCCAGTTACCTTGCAGGGTCACGCCGTAAAAGGCGCAGAACGCCCGTGCCTCTTCCGGGGCGAGCAGCGCCCGGATTTCGGCGTCGTGCCATACATAATATTTGCCTTCAACGCCTTCGGAATCAGCGTCCAGCGCCGACGCGAAACCGCCTTGCGGGAGCGCCATCCGCGCCAGTAGCCAATCGAGCGTTTCGCGCGCCACGTCGCCGAAGGCGGAATCACCCGTGACCTGGAACGCCTCGATGTAACAACGCGCCAGTTGCGCGTTGTCGTAGAGCATCTTCTCAAAGTGCGGCACCAGCCACTGCTCGTCGACCGAGTAGCGCGCGAAGCCGCCCGCCAAGTGGTCGCGGATGCCTCCCTGCGCCATCCCACGCAACGTCGCCAGCACCATTTCGAGCGCTTGGGAATCGCCGCTATCGTGGTGGTGGCGCAACAGCGTGCGAAGCGCCCCGGGGCTGGGGAACTTGGGCGCACCCCCGAAGCCGCCCCAGACTGCGTCGAAGCTGGTGCGCCAGTGCGCCACGGCGGACGCGACCGCATCAGCGGGAGCGTCCACCTGTCCGCCCTCGGTGGCCTGCCCGCGCTGCAACGCCACGGTCAGCGATTCGGCACGCTGGAGCAGCTGCTCACGGTCGCCCTCCCACGCCGTGGCGATGCGCTGTAGCAGCGTCGGGAAACCGGGCCTTCCGTAGGCGTCGCGGGGTGGAAAGTAGGTACCGGCGAAGAACGGCCGCCCGTCCGGAGCGAGAAAAACGGTCATCGGCCAGCCGCCGCTGCCGCTCATCGCCTGCGTCGCGGCCATATAGACTGCATCGACGTCGGGGCGCTCCTCGCGGTCGACCTTGACGCAAACGAAATGCTTGTTCATCAACGCCGCCGTCGCCTCGTTCGCGAAGCTCTCGTGCTCCATGACGTGGCACCAGTGGCAAGCGGAGTAGCCGACCGAGAGTAGCAACGGCTTCTCCTCAGCGCGGGCGCGCGCGAACGCCTCGTCACCCCAGGGATACCACTCCACGGGATTCTCTGCATGCTGCAGCAGGTAGGGACTGCTCTCCTGCGCCAGCCGGTTCGTCATCAGGGGTGAAAACTACAGTCGTTATATACCGTCTTGGCAACCCCGCACCATGTCCAGCTGCCTTGACAGCCTGCCCGGCAGTCTCGAACCGACCTACGCTTGCGCCACGGAAATCGTGGCGATGGGACCGATTGCGGCGCTGCTGATTCTCATCATCGGGGTCCCGCTCATCAAGCTTGCTAAAATGTATCTCCGGCGGCTGTTCGACCGGACCGACGTTATTGACGAGAGTATCGAGAACTTCATCTTCCGCATTGCGGGGGTGGCGATGTGGGCCATCCTGCTGCTGACCGCCGTCAACGAACTGGGAATCAACGTCACTGGCCTCGTCGCCGCACTTGGCATTGTTGGTCTGGCGATCGCCTTCGCGTCACAGGACACGATGGAGAACATTATCGCCGGCATCTTCATCATCATCGACCGGCCGTTCCGCGAAGGGGAACGCATCCTGCTGCCCAAGAAAATCGGCGGCCTCTACAGCAGCTGGGGCGACGTGCAGGAAATCGGCCTGCGCACCACCACCGTCCGCTCGACCGACGGCGTAATGCTAACTATCCCCAACAAGCAGCTGACCAAGGACGCGGTCGCCAACTTCAGCCACCGCCGCGACATGCAGTTGCGCGTGCGCATCCGGCTCGGCCTCACGCCGACATGGGGCAACGTTACGAAAGCCGAAGCAATCGTCAAGGATATCGCGAAAAATCACCCTGATATCTGCCAGGAAAAACCGAAGCCACCGGAAGCGGTCCTGCGCGATTTTGGCGACCAGGACGTAATCATGGAAATCCGCTACTACGTCGAGAATGCCAAGCAGATGCGCCCCTCGAAATCGTTCTTCGTCACCGAAATCCTGCGGCGCTTCGAGGAGGAGAAGGTTACGCTGGCATTCCCGGTGCGCATCAACATGAACAGCGACGTAAAGCTCGAAGACCGGGGCTTCTGAGTTCAGGGCACGCATGGCTCCATTGATACCCGAGGAAATCGAACATTATATTTCTGCCCACACGACTCCGCAGGGCGAGTTGCTTGAGCGGCTGCGCCAGGAGACGCAGGCCCGTATGACAAATTCCGGGATGATGGTGGGAGCGACCGAAGGGCGCTTGCTCACCATCCTGGCCCGGCTCTGTAACGCTCGCCTGGCCATAGAAATCGGAACTTTCACGGGCTACTCGGCGCTCTGTATTGCCGAGGGGATAGCGGATGACGGTAAATTGGTCACCTGCGATATTGACCCCGATGCGGTCGCTATCGCACAGCGCTATTTTGCCGAGAGCCTGTATGGCCACAAAATCGAGCTGAAGCTGGGGCCGGCCCTCGAGAGTCTAGATACTCTGGAACCCCTTATCGACTTCGCGTTCATCGATGGTGACAAGGAGAACTATCCCGCCTACTGGGAGAAACTGGTGCCGATGATGCGGACAGGTGGCCTCATCGTCGTTGATAATGTACTGTGGAGTGGAAAGGCGCTCAACCCCGTCGAGCCCAGTGACTGGGGTATATCTGAACTCAATGCACGCGTGGTCAAGGACGAACGGGTGGAGGCAGTCATGCTTTCGGTGCGCGACGGTATTACCGTTGCCCTGAAACGTTAGTCTGGTTCGGGTGGAATCTCCGATGACAGTCTGGTAGACTGGGGGAAGGCAGGCTTAAATCACGCGGCAGTTACGCCTACTTGAGGCACAATGAGCTTTGAAGTCCCTAACCTACCGTACGCCTTCGACGCGCTTGAGCCCCACATCGACGCGCGCACGATGGAAATCCACCACGACAAGCACCACGCCGCCTATGTCAACATGCTTAACGGCGCGGTCGAAGCCGCCGGCAACACCTGCGCCGGCAAGTCCGTCGAAGAACTGATTTGCAACCTTGACGCGGTGCCGGAAGCGCAGCGCGGCGCGGTGCGGAACCATGGCGGCGGTCACTTCAACCACTCACTTTTCTGGAGCGTCATGGCCGCCGACGGCGGGTCGCCTGACGGAGGACTGGCCGCGGCCATCGACGCAGCCTTCGGGTCGCTGGACGGCTTCCAGAAAGCTCTGCACAAGGCGGGCATGACCCGCTTCGGCTCCGGCTGGGCGTGGCTCTGCTCCGACGGCGGCAAGCTCAGCACCTGCTCGACCGCCAACCAGGATAACCCGTTGATGGGACCGGCTCACGGCGGTCACGACTGTGGCACCCCCATTCTCGGGGTGGACGTCTGGGAGCACGCCTACTACCTGCGCTACCAGAACCTGCGCGGCGACTACCTCAACGCCTTTTTCAACGTCATAAACTGGGCTGAAGTCGACCGGCACTACGCCGAAACGCTCTGAAGCGCGTTATCGCGAGTCGCGTCGGGGTGCCAGCTCCGCAACCAGGTTGCCAAGCAGCAGCGCACCGCCGCCGAGCAGCAGCCAGCCGTTGGTGGTCACCATCCCGTAGCTGATGGCGAGCAGTGTCGCCCAGACCGGCTCGAGCGCGTAGAGAATCGCTGCCCGGACCGGGTCGAGCAGCTTCTGGCAGAGGTTCACTAGCAGCAGCGCAACGAATGTCCCGAAAAATGCGGAGAGCAGCAATGGCCCCAAGAAAGCGGGCTCGCGCAACAGCGCCCCCAGCGCCGCGGGCTGCGCCAGCATTTGCAGGTTTAGCAGCAGCAGCCCCATCAACGCGGCCAGCGTGATTGAAGTGAACGTTACCCCAACCGGCGAGACGCGCCGCGTAACAACATCGGTAGCAATGATGTGGCCCGCGATCAGCAGCGCACTGAACACCGTGAGCCATTCGGGCCAGTTAAAATGCAATTGCGGCGGACCCTGAATCCAGCCGACGCCGAAGGTTGCCAGCGCTGCGCCGCAGAGCAGCGGTGTCGACTGCAGCCGACCGCGCCAGACCGCCAGCAGCAGCGCGGTGAAAACGACGTAAAGCGAGGTCAGGAACGCCGATACTGCTGGTGTGAGTTGCGCGATGGCGAGCATCTGGAACAGGAAGCCACTAAACATCAACAGCGCCAGCAGCGCTCCGTCACGCCAGACTGCGCGTCCCCGCATGGCGTTGCGCACGCCGGGGAACAACGGCAGCAGTGCGCCGCCAAGCGCGAAGCGCAGCGTCACGAACAGCGTCGCGCCCAGCACACCGGCACCGTGAGCGTCAGCAACGGTCATGGCGCGCTTGAGCCAGATAAAGGTCCAGCCCCAGATTATCGTGACTGAAAAGAGCGCGAGTGTCGCTTGCCGGGGGTTCAAACCACGCCTTGGTCGAGCATGGCGTTGGCCACCTTCAGGAAGCCGGCGATGTTGGCGCCGACAACAAGGTCACCCCCATGACCATATTTCTCGGCCGCCTCGGCGCACTGCGCGTGGATGCCGGTCATGATGGTGTCCAGCCGGTTGTCAACTTCCTCGCGACTCCACTCGCTGAAGTAGGCATTCTGCGCCATCTCCAGCGCCGAGACGGCAACGCCGCCGGCGTTGGCTGCCTTGGCGGGGCCGAAAGCGATTTTCGCCGCCT